>JAEEGK010007912.1_pt1 | contig 25239 bp, 12 predicted proteins | sample 8958771 | NCBI WGS metagenome assembly JAEEGK01 (sample SAMN16246547, study PRJNA631951) | gut metagenome | biome: gut microbiome; feature: rumen; material: SC-attached | host: Bos | place: Iran: Karaj | collected 2018-10
ATGTATATGTTATATCTCCTTTCTTCTCGCTTATCTGTATGCTGCTGGTAGGTATCGTCTTTACTACTCCATCGGTTACATCTACCCCTATTATGTATGCTGTCGTCTTCCCTTCACTGATTATCGCCGTGTTCCTGCTTGCATCACTAAAGTCTGCTTCACCGGTAAATCCGCCTTCAAATGTATATTCCAACTTCGCATCTTCCGACCCTGCATAACTCGTTATTACTTGTACTCCGCCTACTTCCATACTGCCTATTACACTGTCCGTGCCTTCTTTTATGTTGTTAGCCAATATGTCACTTATCTTCGTATCACTTCCTATACTTTCTAAGCCCGTTAATGTCCCGCTATATGTATATGTTATATCTCCTTTCTTCTCGCTTATCTGTATGCTGCTGGTAGGTATCGTCTTTACTACTCCATCGGTTACATCTACCCCTATTATGTATGCTGTCGTCTTCCCTTCACTGATTATCGCTGTGTTCTTTGACGGATCCGACCATGTCGTTGTTTCATCTATTTCTTTAAATTTGCCGTATTCGTCAACAATTAGTCCATTTGTCGTTGATATTAATAAATTATCAGATATTTTTAATGTCATTGTTATAGTAGCATTAACATCATAAATTTCTGCCAGTCTTGTTTTGGTTTTCAGAGTAACATCTTCTTTGGCAGCAACACTATAAGTTTTATCTCCAAAAGATTGTTGAATTGTAGAAGTTTTTGTTGTTAAAACTGATTTTGTTCCATCAACTTCATTGATTTTTATTCCATATACATAAATATCATCATCTAAAATTGCGACATATCTATCTCCATGTTGATTAATAAAATCTGTTGTAAAGTTAGCTGATAAGCCGTTAGCTGTTTTGGTTATCCCGTAAGAGGTACCCAATCTTACACCAAATTCCTCTACTTGTTCATCTCCTATCATTGCAAAAGCTCCATCAATATAACCATCACCATCTTCATCAGATAAACAATCTAACCAACTCTTTTCTGTACTTCCTTCAGATAATTCGCCGCTAAATGTTACACCTTCTGAATTTGTGTGTCTAAATGCTGTACCGGCTTTCCATGTTCCATCATCTTCAACATCTGCAATAATTGTATATTCGCCACTATCTTCATCAAGAGCTATGGCCAATGACATATCTTCTGTTTTCCATATATAATATCCATTACCGTTTTCTGACAAATATTCTTCCGGGTTATCAAAATCCGCACCTGAGTAACCTTTTTGTGAATCATATTCAATACCTGCAAACTGTATTTTTAATTTACCGTCTTCTCCCTCTGTAATTGCAATTGTGCCTACTACATTTCCTGAAGAATCTACTTTATTTAAATAAGATATGTTACCATCTGTCTGTGCAAGAATCCAATCCATTCCGGCCATACCGCCAATGATATCTTGCATACTTCCCATATCCGGGAAATTTGCCAGTAAATCAACTAATTGTTCTATGGCTTTCAATTGTTCCGCAGGAACTGTTGTTAAATCAGTTATTCCCATCAAGCTATATATATCTGTTTTCATTGATGTTTTTACAATGCTTGCATTTTTACCGGCACTCCAACCTTTATCAGTATAAACATAATTTCCACCTTCCGTTGTTACAATAGTTCCGAACATACCTGCAGCAATTCTTGAACCTTCATAAGCTATTGTACCGTTACCTATAACAGTCATTTGCCCATTTATAATTGTAAGAACTGAATTTTTCCCGCTTAAAGTATAACTATAATCTGTTTCTATAATTTTTCCTCTTGTATTTACCGAAGGTAATTCTGTATCTTCGTCATCATCAGATTTGCCACCGGAAGATGTACTTGAAGATTTTTTATTATCCGTATTTTTGTTCACTTTTATATCAGAACCGTTAATATTAATAAAATCTTGCTTTTGTAAGAGCAATTCATTTCCGCTTACTACAAAACTTATATTTGTAAATACTCCATCTATTTTATTTTTATCAGAATCAATAATGGTTCCTGAGAAAATAGCATTTGTAATACTATCTATATTTATAGCTAAAATTGAACCATTTGCATTTATACCTATTCTATAGTCAATTCCTGCAGGGAAGATTACATTATCTGATGTAGTTATATCGGAAGAACTAAAAGTTTTATCAAAATAGAACATTTTTCTTGAAGCATCAAATCTTACGCTTGCAATACTTCCATTCCCTGCTATACTTATAATATTCGAATTGGCTAAAACTCCTACTGCTTGTGCCATATCCGGAGTTAATTTTTTTAATCCATCAGGGACTTCTCCGGATAATTCTACATTCTTACCTATCGTCAAGTAATCTGCAATAGAGGATAAGTTATCAATATCCCAAGCAATTGTATAACTTGCCTCGTCAGAAGTTGCAACTCCTATAGAAAAGTCTGTTAATGTTTGTAATGGGGATGTAGTTAATATATTTCCTAATAAACTATCATACAATACAGCCTCAACGACATCACTAAAAGAAACATTTTGAAGATCTGTTCTTTTTCCGATCTCGCTATTATAACCTTTTTCACCCATTCCAACTAAAGTTAATACAGAAGCCATAAAGTTGGTTGCTCCGTTCGTTGCCCAAGATACAATATTTATTTGAGTACCTAAGAACGAAGAAGTTATATATGCTGTTCTAATTAATTGTTCTGCAGTAGATAATTCTGAAGAATTTTGGGCTTCTAATAATCCCGACATTGCTGCTAATTCGGTAAATCCGTTCATACCTTTACCAATATTACTTGTATCAAAATACGAACCTAAATTTATCACTGTTTTTCCATCATCACTATCTTCTTCATCTTCTACCGTTTCTACACCTGCAGAGACAATATCAACCTCAGACGAATTTACAACTTGTGTAATAGTATAACTTTCGTGTGTAGTGGATAAAATGCCATCTCTTATCATATATATGTAACCTTGTTGATCCACAAAACCTGCCAAGCTATATGATAAAGTTTCTATACCTTCCTCACCTTCTATGCCGTCATTATTTGCAATATATATTAAACCGGTTTTTGTATCTAATATATATCCTTCCATTTCTCCGGTTAATTCTATGCCGTATTCTATAGTTGTAACTCTTAATGCATCACTTAAGTTCCCGCCTGTTTGCATAACCGCAATTAGTGTTTACATATCTTTTATATAATAATTTCTTCCTATCTTAAATTCTGTGGATATTGCATTTTCCCAAACACCTCTTTGCTTTGCAATTAAAGATTGTCCTTCTTGAGATAATTTAATATTTATTGTTCCATCACTGCCTGTTATACCATCAAAACCATTTACACCTAACAACGTAACAACATTAAATACTGATTCTATTTGTTCTTGAGAATATATTCCTTTTTGAATATTTATTTTTCCTTTATTATCCGTAAGTTCATATTCTATTGTTTCTACTCCGTTTTCTATGATTGTGGTTGCTTTTTCTGTAATAACATAATCTGTTTTAAAATCCAAAGTTATTGTTCTTGTCCGTTCTATAGTGGTTTTTCCCGTATCTGTTTTAGATATTACACCTTTATCATCTACACTATAAGAAATTGTTCTATTATCAAATGTATATTTTGAAGTTATCAGTATTCCTTCAATATTTCTGTTATAATCAATTACTCCGTTTATTGTTAATGTAGTGCCGGTAAATGTCATTTTAAAATTAGAAGAAGGATCAACCGAGATTCCTAAAGATTCATCCGGTGTTTTTATTTCGCCTGTTGATACAATTGCATTATCTCCGGTAACTTTAAAAATAAATTCTACTCCTGCAAATCCATCCATTCCGGGAATATATTTTGACGATATTGCAAATTCGCTGTCTACTTTTGCGTTCGATGTGTCAATATTTGCGGCTACAAAACCTTTATTATCATAATGTGTAAATAATATTATTTTCCCGCCATCCTCATTAGAAATTTCTGTAGCAAATACACATTGCGGTGTACTTGCATCCGATACCCACTCCCCTTCATCATTTTGTCCTACAGCAACAAAATCACCATCTATGTATCTTGCATTTCCTTCTCTTAATACTCTCCCTTCATAATTAGATCCCTCCAATAATATATCATTATTACTCAACGCTCTTGCTTTACCGCCATCTATAGCCAACTGTTCTATACCGGAATATGCTGTTATACGAATATTCCCTTGTACAGATATATCAAAATGAGCTATGGTATAATCATTTGTGTTCGGGGGTTCTCCATTTGTTCCAGCACTAGCAAGCGGATCCGGTTCTCTTATTTCATCATATCTTGATGCTGTTGCACTTTCAGGAGTTGAAAATGTAATAACACCTTTAAAATTACCGGAATTTAATATTCCTGTAAATGTTCCTGATGAATAATTGCTACCTGTTTTTACTGCCGTTGTATCTGCACCTTCTCCACTATAAGCATATTGCACATCATGATAAGAACAAGCTACTCCAGAGAAACTATATGAACCATTATTGTTACTTATTTTACTCCAAAATTCTGCTTGTGATGATTCATCTAATATAGAATCTATGGATATCACCATTCCACCATTTTCTTGAGCTTCACAATTATTTTTAAATACAGAATACAAGATTTCTCTATAATCAGCTGATGTTACAGCTGGCTCTTTTTCACCAAGAACTCCAGGAATATCTGATGCTGCCAAAACGCCAGCAAAAGAAAGAGAACCATCTTCATAATTTCCAACCGCACTTCTTATTCTATCTAAGTCGTAACTTTCTTCCTGTGTAGGTAGTCTTGCCTCTCCATCAGAGTTATAGAAATATGTTACTCCGTCTGTAACCACTATAGCAAAACTACCCGGCGTTGTTTCCTTAAATATTGTATTATAATTTTCATCATGAGATATAATAACTCTTCCGCTTTCTATCGTTGATGTTCCAAGGCTGGAACCACTTAACAAGATATCTCCGTAATTCAATTTCTTTGCTTCATTATTTGTTATACCTATTCTTTCAACATTTGTCATCATTCCTGTTTCCGGATCATAAACACCTATTGTTTGTGCCACTGTAATCGTACTGCTTGTTGTAGTATTTCCGCTTGGTTTCTTTCCAAAATCAGGATCAACCTCTATTCCATACAATATTGCTGTTTTAGGATCCAATGTATCTATATAGCCATCCGTTACATTACCACTGCCATCTATGGTACCCGTAAATAACCCGGGCATAACAAGACTTTGCCCTTGCTGATTAAATGTAGATAAAACACCCGAATACAGAACATTTCCACTTGGCAACAATATAATATTGTTGGGCGTAAAAAATGTTAAATCTATAGTTACACCATAACCTCTATAAGAAGTTGCTCTATTGGCAGCTATCGCTCTCTGTCTGGCATCTACATAAGTTTGTTTTGGAATATATATTTGTCCTTTGGCATACATATCGGCTAATTTACCTGACAACATTTCATTTAGATTTCCATTGCTGTCATAAATACGTCCATCCCCTTTAACAGTTCCAATAACAACTCCGTTTTCATAAACTTTTCCTGTGTAACTATCACAATATGTACCATCTCCTAAATCTATAACATTTCTTGGTACCCAACCATCATCCCTTATTTGATCTAAAATTTCTTGTGGAACATTACCATTGCTTGGTTTATAATCATTATTTTCAAAATCCCATGAAATAGTACCAAATCCAAGATTATATCCATTGTCGTTTACTAAATAAAATTTTGAAGTGTTTCCATCTAACAAATATGTTACACCATCCGCAGTTGTAAATAATTTCATATGATCAGGCATTTGTCCTTCAACTTGTTGTGTCCATGATAATGTAGTGGTATCTCTTGAATAAGAACCGTTTTCATTTTCCCAATCTATTACAAATCTTGATCCGGGATTATTTTCAGGTAAATACCATGATATACCAACATATATTCCAAAAGCATTTAATACAGCACCGTCTACCTGCTTAATAGTTCCATCTCCTTGTCTCAAATCTGTCGTTCCTAATTCTACAAAAGCAGGCATTCCGTTTCTATCATAAACAAGTATTGCATTATCTGCAACTTGTTTTAATATACTTTGTGCTCTAACTTTAAATTCTTCCGTCACATGTGTTTTAGAGCCTTCTTTCCCTGCTCCAAAGAATACCCATTCCGGTTTTCCTGAAGAGCCTGAAGCATCCAATATCATTCTATCTATTACCTGGCCGGATGAACTCAAAATTTCTCCTGTATACGAATTGTATATAAATGTATCATCTCCTATTTTTATTTCTTGGAAAGGACTAAATTCTCCGGTAGTTGAATATGTATTATTTATAACTAATCTTTCAAATCCCGATAAATTCAATATACTCATTGAATGACTTAAAGGGTCCGTTGTTCCTTCTGCTACCGCATATAATGCTTTTGCATCTCTTATTGCTACTATAGCCTCTTTTCTTGCATAAGATTTTAAACCTGCCCACATTAATGCATCAGCATCTGTTCTTCTTGAAGTAGATGAAGATATACCATCACCTGACTCTAATTGAGCAACTAATTCCGCCTCTGCTTGTGCATATTCTATTCTTGCCTGTGCAATGTCTTCGGCACTGGCATTCTCATCTAAATTTATCAAATTTAATCCTTTAGCTATTACACTTCCTATTTTTTGTTCTGTATTAGGAGCAGGAACATAATTACCATTCCTATCCGTTAAAGTTGCAGCTTTATCTAATAGATATAAATTAAACATCAAATTCAACTGATCTTCATTATAACTCGGGAATTTTGTTCTTAATATCAATTCTATCGCATCAGGAATGCCTCCATTGGTACCTACATCTCTTACGGCAGCTTCTATATCTCCTTTTGCATCCATATAAGCATTTACTGCTTCAACCAAACCTTCTGTATCTGTTATACTTATACCTGCTTCTTTTAAGTATGTACAATACATTACTATATCAGCACCATATTTTTCTATGTCATATCTTAAATCACCATTCTGTGAATTATATTCCAAAATTTCTCTATATGTTTCTATATACTGTAATATTCTCTTATCAGAGAAATCAAATTGTATTCCGGTTTCCAATCCGGGTACCGGTAAGTAAACCATAACACCGGTATTACTATCATATTTGAAAGTTATATCATTATCATCCAAATAAGTTTGTGTGAAAGTTTGATCGTTCCCGCCTTCTCTTATTCTAACAGACCAACCATTTGTATTATTAAAACTAAATGTTACATTTGTTCCGTCTTTTCCTAATATATCTCTTGTTCTGGAAACCATATCTACAAAAGCATCTCTATTGTCTTCCGTTATATCATTGATATTTATAGCAGCTTTCCCACCATTGTTATTGTAAGTTAATTGCCAATTATTATAACCACCATAATTTAAATCCAACTCCGTATCATCTGCCAGTTCTCTTGCTTTCTTATAATTGGAAACAAAATCTTCTATAGCATTATCTCCTATATATGTCACATCTACAAATTGTATTCCATCACTATTAGTATATGTTAATTGCCATCCGTTACTATCATCATAACTTAATCCCATACCCTCTATTTTTGGATCATCACCTGTAGATAATGCTATACTTTTCCCTTTATTATACTCTCTAATAAAATCTCTAGCATATCCAATCTTTAAGACAGATACCATTATTTCTTCACTATCAGGTGTTATACCCGGTACAACGATATTCCATTCGTGAGTTTCCGAATTATAAACTCTTCTTGCACCATCTATACCATCTTCTCCATTAGTTCCATTTATAACACTATCTCCAAGTTTATATTGTCTAATAAATTCTCTGGCATCAATTATATCTGATGCTACAACTACCATAGGTGTTTCATTCTCTATATCACTCGGAATTGTTACTATCCATTCATGATCTCGTTCATTGTAAGTTCTGGTAGCACCAGGTATGCCGGTTTCTCCGTTTATAACTTCTCCGCTTTTTTTGTATTGATCAACAAAATCTTGTGCCCCGTTTTCACCAACTTGGTCTATTTCGGATGTACTAAGTTTCAATGCCGTTCCGTTTTCTATATCACTGGGAATTATTACCATCCACTCATGGTTGGCTCTATCGTACTCTTGTGTTGCACCCGATATTCCATTTTTACCAGTTACCGTAGATGCAGTATTGTACCCATTTATAAAGTCCGTTGCATCATGTATTTCTAATGCAGTATATATCTCTCCACCGGATGTTTCAGGCATTGTTACCTGCCACTGATGATGTTCTGTATCAAAACTTTGTGTTGCTCCGTTTATTCCACCATCACCGGTTACCGCAGATGTCGTATTATATCCGTTTATAAAATCCGTTACATTTCCTATTTCTGCTGCTGTAAAAGTATATGTATCTGAATTTGCACCAACGGTAGGAACAGAAACCTGCCACTGATTAGTGTCATTATTGTAGGACTGTACAGCCCCCGGTATACCGCTATTTCCTGCTACTGCAGCAGTCGCATTATAACCTTGTGCAAATGCTGTTGCTCCGCCGCCGGCCGTAATTTGTTCCGATGTAAAATCGTTACCGCCAACATTTACATTCCATGTATTATTGCTGAAGTTTACACTTGCAGCACCGGGATTTGCACTGTTTATTCCGGTGGCTGCTGCATTTGCTGTATTATAACTTTGTGCAAATGCTGTTGCTCCGCCGGCTGCCATAACCTGTGCCGATGTAAAATTGTTGCCGCCAACATTTACATTCCATGTATTATTACTGAAGTTTGTACTTGCAACACCGGGGGTTGCGCTGTTTATTCCGGCAGCTGCTGCAGTTGTAGTATTATAACCTTGTGCAAATGCTGTTGCTCCGCCGGCTGCATTAATTTGATTGGAAGTAAAGTTTTGACCACCGGTATATCCTGTAGAAGTTTGAGTTCCTCCAACATATGTTCCCCATTGTCCGTTACCGGAATAAGTTACAACACCACCTGTGGCAGCAGCTGCTGCAGCTGCTGCTTGATAAGACGGATTCTGTTGTTGCTGTTGATGATATCTTGTATGATTATCAGGTCTGCTACTACCACCCGATGAACCTCCGCTGCTTCCTCCGCCATTGCTCCCACCGCCATTTCCTCCGGAAGATCCACTCGGTCTTGGAGTGCTTGGGCTTGGATGTGTTACTTTCCCTGCTGCATCTTCTACCATTCTTGCACCAGCAATACTTGCTAAATTTTCAAATATTTTTCCGAGTCCTTCAGTAATTTTGCTCAAAAATGTTCCGCTCTTAACATTGTATTCATCTTTTAAATATTTCGTCCAATCTTCATCCTCACCTATTACTTTATCATCCTGTTTATTTGTATCATGTATTGTAATTACTCCGTTTTCATCTTTACTTATAGTTATATAATGTCCAACTTTTTCTCCGTTATCTCCATCAACTTCTACATGTAATATTACAGTCTGTCCTGCTTCCAAATTATCTCTTACTCCTGCTATATCTTCAGCAAAGTATCCGGCATAACCACCATCCTCTGCTCCGTTCTTATTCAAGAAATCTTTCATAGCTTCGGCACTGGTCATAACCTGGTTGGAATCTTTGCTGTTATTACCTAAGAATGCTCCGCTTGCTATATCTGTTGCCAACATTGTTATGGCTGCAAGACCTGCTCCGAAAGAGAAAGTATCACCCAATACATCCATAACTGCATCAACGGCACAGTTCATTACCTGTCCGCCATTCTGCAATATACTTTGCAACATACTCATTGACTGTTCATAATTGTCCGTTCCTCTTAATGATTCCATTTCTCTTCTTACTGCATCTTCGCTTAGTCCTGTCTGTTCCGCTAATTTACCGAACACATAAGCTTCATCGAAACTTGTCTGTTCCCCTACATTTGTTATTACACCTTCGTCGTTCACTGCCACATCCTTGTAATATTCATCGTCACCTTCTTGTATATAATTTTTGCTTTCATCACTGAAATCTCCGCCGGAGAATTTACCTGTTTCCGCATCAAAATCCACGCCATTACTTGTGGTAACCTGTCTTTCTGTACCATCCGGCATAACAAAAGTATCTGTTGCTCTCATAGAATTGTCATCTACATTATTTGTCCAATCTGATAAACTTCCTTGTCCTTCAAGTAATCCGCTATATGTCCTACCGTTTTCACCCTCTTGTTCTACTTTTGCACCGGTTACAAAATTAACTTGATTATTTTCGTCTATGGTTACTCCTGTTACTGTAGTACCGTCATCTAATGTTGCTACATTATTCTTAGGATCTGCAGTATAATCACCACCGGAGAACTTGCCCGAAGCTGCATCAAAATGTACATCGCTGGAAGTAGTTACCTGAACATCTTCTTCACCACTCTTAAATGTATCTGCTTTTACTGCGGTTGTCTCATCTACACCATCAACCCAATTTATAATATCTCCCGTTCCTCTAATTGATGCTTCATAAGTTTCATCTCCGCTTCCTGGCTGTTCTACCTTTGCTCCATCGGTATATGTTACTTTGTTGTTATCGCTATCTACTTTTACTCCCGTTATCTTAGTACCATCATCAAATGTTACACTATTCTGTGTTTCATCGGAGAAATCTCCGCCTGAGAATTTGCCTGTATCTTTATCGAGTTCTACTCCGTTACTTGTACTTACTTTCACATATACATTATTATCATTGAAAAGACCTGTAATCTGCATACTGTCATCGACTACATTATTTGTCCATTCTTTTACATTACCCGTACCTTCAAGTACTGCATCGTATTGTCCTTGTTGAACGGTAGCCCCATCAACAAACGTAACATTATTATCTGTATTAACCGTTACACCCTGTATTTGTGTACCGTCAGCCATAACGGCAGTATTGTTTTCGGGATTATTAGTAAAGTCTGCCCCGCCGAAACTGCCGTTTTCAAATTTACCACCGTTTGACGAAATTACTGTTACACCGTTAAACTGACCTATCGTGGAAATAGTATTTTCGTTTACATTAAATCCGTTATTACCGTCTAACCAATTTGCTCCGTCGGTTATTTCACCTTGTGCTGAATATGTTACACCATTTACTGTTTGTACAAATGTTGCTTGTCCTTTATCTGCATTTATATTTCCCTTACTATCAACAGAGAAATTGTTAGTCGTTACGGTTACACCTTCATCAGTCTTTCCGGTTGCATAGTTACCGGCAGGATTTATAAAATCTTCGTGTGCTGTGGATACTTTATCGTTATCAATTCTGCCCGGATTAAAATATTCAAAACCGCTGTACAAACCGTTCGTCTGTTGTTCTTGCCCTGCATTATTATTTTCATTGTTGGTGACAACAGAAACAACTTCCTGATCACCGAGATTTGTCTGTATATTGAGATATGCTTCATATGGATCACTGAAAGCTATAATTTCCGTACTTGTAGTCGAATTGTTTGTATTTGTTACTTCTTGTGCGGGCTGAGTAGTTTCTGTTGCTGCCTGGCTGGCCTGGTTTGCTCTCTGTTCAGCTTCTTCCTGCGATAAGAGAGCATCTTCACTTATATCCTTAGTATCTGTAGTCAATTTTGTTCCTGCTGCATCAAATGTTGTAGTTTGTACTGCAGTCGGGTTACCGTCTGCACCAAAGAAAGCTGTATCAACAACTTTAGTTCCGTCATCTTTATATGTTGCACTGCTTGCACTATTTAAACTTATTTCACCATTTACGGTAAAGCTGCTTCCATCAGCAGTTTTGTAAGTATTTGTATTGCCACTACTGTCGGTTGTAATATCAAATGTTTGATTTGTGGTTGTTCTGTATTGATCATCATGACCGCTTACTATGGCTTGTTTACTGCCATCATCGGAATAAGTCCTTTCCGTAACAAAAGTTTTACCTTGCTGATTATCATCTATTGCGGTTTCTGTAAAAGCTCTGCCGGCATCATCGACACCTGTCATACTCTGGAAAGAGCCGTTATCTTTAGTATAATTTACACCGGCTTCAGCTCCGAAATTATTGATAGTCTGTAGCATCTGTACATACTCTTGGTTTGTCATATTGCTACTATCAAAAGATACAGAAACATCATTACCGTTACCATCTTGATAATTTATTGTACCAGCCGATCTATCTGTCGATACTCCGTTAACTTCTATAGGACCGCTTGATACTATCGTATTTGCAGCTTCTGCTTTTGGTGTCTCTTTGTTATTTCCTTCAGCCAATACCGTTATTGCTGTCATATTTATAGCTGCATTTACTTCCGTAGGTATTCCTGTCTGTCCTTGACCTACATTTATTCCGTCTCCTATATTCTTATTCACTTCATCTACAAAACTTTGATCTACTTTTTGTCCGTCTACACTTATACTATTTACCTTTGTTACTTTGCTGCCTACTAACTTTATATCACCGGATTCTATTGCTGCTATAAACTCTTCATCACTTAATCCGTCCGTTTGCGACTCTCTCTCTACCTCTCTGCCGTCTAATGCTTTCTCTAAATCTCCTTCCTTTATTACTCCGTTCTCATCCATCATTTCTTCTAATTCTTTCTCGAATTTCTCTTGTTGTTGTTGTCCCCATTCATTTTCATCCGTCTCGTCAGGCACTTCTTCCGTTACCGTCTCGGTCACTGTTTCCGTATCCGTATATGTCTCCTCTTCTTCATATTCTACCGTCCTTGTCCTTGTTTCCGTTGTTGTATAAATTTGCCCATCTTCACCTGTATATGATACTTCTACTTGATACTCCTCTTCTCTGGTTTTTGTTACAATCCTTGTCTTTTCTACAGTTATCTCTCTTGTTACTTCCCTTGTTACTGTCTTAGCTCCCACTATCTCTATCATCTCTTCTTTGCTAAGTTCTTTTACCGTCCCTTCTTTTACTTGTTCCTTTAATCCTTCGCTGTCACTCAATACTCTTATTCTTCCGTCTTCTCCTTCGGCCTTATAACTTACACCTACATCTTTACCATCTGCATCTTTTCCTGCTTTTCCGCTTAATACATCCTTCAATCCTTCTGCACTATATTCTACCTTTTCTCCGTTCCTTACATTCGGATCACTTATCGTAAAGTTACCGTTCTCTAACTTACTTACCGTTATATAATGGTCTCCGTTTACCCATACTACAGCACTTTCTCCTGTCTTCAACCCTTCCATAAATGTATCTATATCACTTGCCAACCCTATTGCATCTTTACCGTATTCGGCAAGTATTTCTCTCATTGTCTCCATACTTGTCATTAACTGGCTTTCACCGGCATTAATCAAGTCTGCATTGTTCTTCTCGAATAATCCCGTACTTATTTCTACCAACAATGCTTGTAATCCCAATACACCCTTATTTACTATATTCAACATTTCTCCCAAGGCATCTACTGCACAATTGATAATATCTCCGCCCTGTTCAAAGAATTTTGCTAATAATCCTATTATTCCTTCCTTCTCTTCTTCCGTCTTTCCGGCTAATGCTTCGGCTAATCCTTCTTTTACTTCTTCTTCACTTACTCCGCTTTGTTCACTTAGCTTACTTACTACATCACTATATTCTTGATTTACCTCTATATTCTCTTTGTTTTCTTCTTCTATTCCTTTTATTACATTATCTTCCTGTTTCTCCTCTTCTTTCGTTACTTCCGGCTTATATTCTCCTATTACTGTTCCTTTAACTTCCGCTATCTCTTCTGCACTCTTGTCTGCTTTTACTTCTTGTCTGGCTACTTCTCCAATCTTTTCTATCTCGCCTATCTTCTTGTCTCCGCCGCTTACCTGTCCTTTTTCTAATGCTTTCTTTCTGTTTACCAATGCCTGGTAATATACTATATCACTCTGTCCCGCGTATCCCAATACCTGCTCTTTCTCTTTGTTATATACCGCTACTACTTTATTTCCTTTACTCTTATCTTTTACTACTCCTGCTTCTTCGTCTATCTCGATTATACTGTCTACTTCTTCTTCACTCATGTTACCTATCGCATTCATCGTGCTTACTCCCTCTCCGCTTCCCGTCTTCATCGCTTCCTGCGCACTTACCAATCCAACCTCACTCGTATCTGTCTTACCCGTTTCCATTACCTGTTCGTTCTTCTCTTTGTTATCTCTGGCTCTCTTTTCACTCTTTGCATATGCCGGTAAGTTTGCTATGTTCAATATAAAACATAACACTACCAATATGCTCACCACTTTCCTAAACACATGGTCGCTGTATGTCTCCGTGAAATATTTCCTTATCCCTGCAAATATCTTTGTTATGATATTCATTTTTCCCTCCTGTAAGTCTTCTATATTTTTATTCATTTTTTCTTCTTTATTAACCATATTTCTTTCTCCGTTTTTTTATGTTTTTTGCTCATACAAAAAACAAAACTAACCTGTGCCTTATCAGCACAAGTTAGTTTTGTTCTCTATATTCTTCCTGATTATTCTTATCCCGTCTTCCTTCCTGTTCCTTATTGCTATCACAAATACAATGAAGAACAAAAGTCCTATGTTTGTACTTACACTACAATACACCTTTACATTGTTGTACAACCTGTATAATCGTTCCGATACTTTTCCTACCGCTATCGTTACTATCCCATCTTCTTCATTGTATACCACAAGTTCCTTATATTGTCTGCTTTCTATCTCTATTCCGCTGTCACTACTGGTATTTACAGGTGTTTCTTCCTTCTCTTGTCCGTTACTTATCGGTGCCTGTGTCCCTGTTTCTCCCAATCTTAAATATTTATACAAATCTTTTGTTACTTTATTACTCATTACAGTCAATGTATCTGTACAACTCTTAAATGTCTCTACTATAACATTGTTTACCACCGCTCCGATTATCGCCGCTATACTCTCTCTGTTCTCTATTGATTTCGGCATAAATCCGTTTATTACCATACTGAAAAATATCACCAATGCAAGAGTCACTCTCACTACTCTTGCAGATAATAAACTTTTAATTGATTTTTTATTAATCAATTTTGCCATTTATCCTCTTATTTATTTGCTTTCTACCTACTCTAAATTATAGTTTGTTTTCTCTGTTTTTTCAATACTTTTTTAACTTTTTAATTTTTTAATCTGATACTTTTTTGACTCTACCGCATTCTAATATATGTATATTATATGCTTTATATATAAATTTTTCTTAAAATATTTGTGAATTTTTTGTAAAAAAACGGCAAACAGCACATACATATATATATACTTTATTGCTTTTTTTGGGTAATATTTTGTTATAATATGGATAATTATATTTACGGATAAAAAATTATGGCAAGAAAGAATAAAAAAGAATTAGAAGAATACAAAAAAAGTAAAAGATTGTTATTAGGTTGTATATGTTGTGCCGTAGCATTTTTCTTATTATATGCATTAATATCTGCAAGTGATACAGGGATAATAGGTGAAGCTCTGTCCAGTATAATGTTTAGTTCTTTCGGAACTTCATCATATATAATACCTGTTATTTTGTTTTGGTTCGGTATACTTTATTTTATAACCTCAACAATATTAAGAACAAGAATTGATTTAATTTTGGCAGTAGTTTCGGTTACATTATCATCTATTTTATTTTCATTAATAAAAAACAGCTTTAATTTAATATTTCAAGACGGCGGATGGCTCGGTAATGTATTGTATCCTTTCTTTTTAAAATTTTTCGGTAAATGGGGTTCAATAACAATTGTCGGCATACTTTTCATATTTTTTGCCGCTTATTTTTTTAGAATATCTTTATTTAAAATTGCAAAGTATTTAGTAGTATCCACAATAAGCGATATAAAGCAGTGGTACGAATACAGAAAAGCAAAAAAACAGGAAAGACCGAATATTGTTCAAAACAAATCTAAAGAACAAACGAATGAAGAATCTTATTTTGAACAAACGGAAAAGCCCAGAATTATAGACAGCAGACAAACAAAAAAAGACGACAAAGAAGATTTCGTTCAAGAACAAATTAAATCCGCAAAAGAACAAGAAGAAAAGCAAACAAAAGTTCATGAAGATTATAAAAACGAACCTGTCCAAGAACCTGTTATTGAACAAAAACCCGTTGCACAACAAGAAAAAATAGATACTAAAACATTTAGTTATACTTTGCCTCCCGTAACTCTTTTAAGAGAAGGAGCTTTAAACACACAAATAAATGAATCAGAACTCCAGGAAAGAGCAGAAGCATTAAGAAAAGCTTTGGAATCTTTTAAAATAGATGCCGTTGTACAAGACATTATTCCCGGCCCTGTTATTACCAGATACGATATAGTTCTTGCGCCAGGAGTAAAACTTCAGTCCGTAATGAACATAAGTGAAGATATTTCTCTTGCCATGAAAACCGCTGCCATAAGAATTGAACCTGTACCGGAAAAATCAGCTGTAGGTATAGAAATTCCTAATCCAAAAGCTTCGCTGGTAAGTTTAAGAGATATTATTGATACGGAAGAATTTAAAAATTCAAAATCTTTATTAACATTGGCTGTCGGAACAAAAACCGATGGCAGCGGATACATTTCAAATTTGGCAAAAATGCCGCATTTGCTTATTGCAGGTTCTACCGGTTCGGGAAAAAGTGTCGGTGTTCATAACATTATTTTGTCCATATTATATAAAGCAAGACCTGACGAAGTTAAATTTATATTGATAGATCCGAAAAGAGTAGAAATGACGGCATACAAAGATATACCTCACTTATATAATCCCTGTTGTATGGCGGATGATGCCGATGTTATCACAAGGCCTAACGAAGCTTCCGATGCATTAAAGAAGTTGGTTAAAGTTATGGAAGGCAGATACGAAAAATATGCAAGCAATATGGTTAGAAACATTGAAGATTATAATGCCAAAATGACAGCAGAAGGCGGAGATAAAGATTACTATATAATAGTTATTATAGATGAGTTGGCGGACTTGATGATGGTTGCCTCAAAAGAAATCGAAGATTCCATTCAAAGACTTGCACAAATGGCAAGAGCCGTTGGAATACATTTAATACTTGCAACTCAAAGGCCGACAGTCAATGTTATAACCGGAACAATTAAAGCAAATTTCCCTGCAAGATTATCGTTTCAAACGGTATCTGCTGTGGATTCTAAAGTTATATTGGACAGTATAGGTGCGGAAAGCTTAATAGGAAAAGGAGATATGCTTTTCCTTCCTCCTTCCGAACCAAGACCGGTAAGACTTCAAGGTGCATTTGTTTCTTCAAAAGAAATAGAGCAAGTGGTAAAGTTTATAGCAGACCAGGATTTTCCTAAATTTTATGAACCGCCCACTACGGAAGTAAGCCAGGCTGCAGCCGCAACGGCAGCAGATAAGGCGGAAAAAGATCTTATACCTGCGCTGAAACTGATTCTTGAAAGAAGAAGAATATCGCAGGATTTGTTAAAGGCACAATTTGGCGGTTCCGCAAGAGCATCTAACATATTAAGTGTTTTGGAAGTCAGAGGTTTTATTCATAAACCGGAAGGAACAAACCGTTGGGAAATAAATTATAATTTAGTGGAGGATTATTTAAGAATAAATGATAACTAAAAATTTATTTAAATTATCATCCGTTATATTTTTAATGTTTGTCGGTGTATCTGTTGCTTTTTGTCAACAGGAAAATTCACAGGATATCGATGCCATACTTTCAAAATTGGAAAAACAAGATTCCGCAATAAAAGATTTGCAGGCAAACTATTTCCAAACATTAACATACTTTTCCACCAACGAACAATTTACATCCGAAGGTGTATTTAAACATAAAAAACAAAATTATATTTATTTAGGTCAGGAAAAGCCGACAAAACAGTATTCTTATATCGACGGTAAAAACATAACAACTTATGTTCCGGATAACAGACAAGCAATTGTGGAAAGATGGAAAGATGTCGTTAACAGTGACATGATATTAACTTCGGTTTTTAAATTTGTACAAAACTGGAAAGCTTTGAAAAAAGATTACACTATAGAGTTACAGGAAGAAACAAATATAGATTACTCTTTTTTAATAAAGCCTATTAATCCAAAAGAAAAATGGAATTTAATAATTACCATAGGGAAAAATTCGTCTTTAATAACAAAAACTTCTTTTAATAACGGAAATTTTGTTGTAGATGTAAAATTAAGCAATTACAAATTGAACAATAATTTTTCACCTGCTGTTTTTAAATTTACAGCACCGAATAATGTTGATGTTATAGAATTGTAGAGGTTATTATGAACGGTCCCGGAAAAATTTTACAACAAGCAAGAAAGAAAAAAAGATACTCAATAGAAAAAATACACAAGATTACAAAAATAAAAAAAGAATTTATTGAAGGTCTTGAAAATGATGATGTGTCGGTTTTTCCAGCCGAACTTTATTATAAAAACTTTCTTAAAACTTATGCCCAGTTTTTATCCTTGGATCCTGAAAAAACGCTTGAATTATACGAAACTTCAAAGTTGGATATGCAAGACGATTTATTCAAACAACCGACAGATGGAGCAGAAAACAAATTTCTTACTTTCTATAACAAGAACAAACAAATATTTATTTATGCAGGATACGGTATACTTGCGGTTCTTTTAATTTGTTTAATAATTATGATTATACCGACAAATAAAAATTCACAACATACGGAAAATTCCGCAATTCAACAAAGTGATGAAAGCATGTCTTCCAAAAAAGAGTTACAAACAGAACAAAAGCTTTTCATAAAAGCCGTTTCCGATACTTGGTTAAAAATTGTCGGCGACAATAAAACACTTTATGAAGATATTTTAGCAAGAGATAACACCATTGAAGCAACGGCAAAAAAAGAATTTACGGTTAAAATCGGAAACATTGACGGTGTAGAAGTTTATTTCAACGATAAACTTATAGACATTTCAAAAGATGCTTCATCAAGTAAAGCAAACACTATAACATTAAAAAGAGATTAAGATTGAAAAACAATAAAGTATCGTTTATTACATTGGGTTGTTCGAAAAATACGGTTGAAGCGGAATCCGTAATAGGCTTGTTTTTAAAAGAAGGTTTTGAAATAACCGACAATTTATCGAAAACAGACATTATAGTTATACATACTTGTTCGTTTATTCAAGACGCTCAAGCGGAATCTCATTACCAAATACAGCAGGCAGGCATTTTAAAACAACAAAATAAAAATTTAAAAATATTTGTTACCGGCTGTTTAGCTCAAATGTTGCAAGACAAAATGCAAAAAGATTATCCGTTTATCGACGGGTATGTAGGAACAGGCAACTTTGACAAAATAGTAAAACTCATAAAGAAAAATAAATTTTTTGCGGATACCGGTTGTGCGGGCGGCGTAAACACTTTTAAAACAAGAGTATTGTCTACAAATTTACCTTCAACATACATCAAAATAGCTGAAGGTTGTAACCACAGATGCAGTTATTGCATAATTCCTAACTTAAGAGGAAACTTTGTAAGCAGAACAATAAGATCAATAACCGATGAAGCTAAAGCTCTTGCAGATTCCGGAATACAAGAACTTAATGTAATAGCGCAAGATACCACATCTTACGGAATAGATATATACGGTAAACTTTCACTTGCAAAGTTGCTGAAAGAATTGTCAAAAATAAAACAATTTAAGTGGATAAGATTATTGTATGCTTACCCATCGACAATAACAAAAGAATTGTTGGAAACGATAACACAAACGGAAAACATTTGTAACTATATTGATATACCGATACAACATATAAGCAAAAATGTTTTAAAAAACATGAAACGCCCTGCAAACACAAAACAAATTATAGAAAACATAAAAAAAGATTTTCCGGAAATAATATTAAGAACATCTTTAATAACGGGATTTCCCAATGAAACAGAAAACGATTTTAAAGAACTTTTATCTTTTATAAAACAAAACTATTTTGAGCATGTCGGAATATTCGGTTATTCGGATCAAAAGCTTGCTAAATCTTATAAATTGAAAAATAAAATTTCTCAACAAATTATAGAAAAAAGAGTTCAACTTATTGCAAACGCACAATTCAAAAATGTTATAAAAAACAACAAAGCAAGAATAGGTAAAACTTTTGAGGTGTTACCTGAAACAATTTCGGGAAACAAAATTTATTGCAGAGCATTTTTCCAAGCACCGGAAATTGATAACAATATTATTATTAACAAAAACAAAAATATAAAGTTAGGCAAATTTACTAAAATCGTTATAAAAGATTATAAAGACTACGATTTAATTGCAAAATAATGTATAATTGTTTTTTAAAGTAAGTTAAGATTGAGGTTTTATTTATGAATTTAGCAAATAAATTAACAATGCTTAGAGTTTTACTTGTACCTGTATTTATTATCTTTATGATAATAGATTCTTTTTGGGCAAACATAATAGCTTTACTTATTTTTATTGCAGCTTCAATAACAGACTATTTTGACGGAGCTATTGCAAGAAAACAAAACACGATAACAACTCTCGGTATTTTTTTGGATCCGTTGGCGGATAAACTTTTGGTAACTTCCGCATTTATTTCTTTTGTCGGAATTTATACTTTAAATGTTCCGGCTTGGATGGTAATATGTATAATTGCCAGAGAATTTATTATTACCGGTTTAAGATCCATCGCCGCTTCAAAAAACATTATTATACCTGCAAGTATGGCAGGAAAAGTAAAAACCACATCTCAAATGATTGCAATTATAACTATACTTGTTATTCTAATAGTCAATTCAGCAATAATAAAATTCTATTTCAACACACCTTACGACTTGGTTGAAATTGGCGGTTGGCAACAGGTTTTAGGATTAATTTTAATTTATGCTCCTTATTGGTTAATGTTAATAGCTACGATATTTACTTTGTATTCGGGTATAAGTTACTTGATTGCACATAAAAATATTTTCACAGAACCTGTCAAATAAAATGTTAAAAACTGAATTTATTTTATCGGGAGAATTTCAAGAAAATTGCTATATTGTATATGAAGAAAATTCAAAAAAAGCAATTATTATTGATCCCGGTCAAGACGGTAAAAAAGTAATCGATAAAATTGAAAAGTTAAAATTAAAACCGGAACTTCTTATAAACACTCACGGACATTTCGATCACACTTTTTCGGATGATATTATCAGACAAAAATATAATATTCCTTTAGCTATTCATAAAGATGATACCGAAATGCTTTCCGATGCCGACAAAAATTTTTCAACAATAATAGGTTGTCCCACAATAATAAATGATGCCGATATTATTTTTGATAAAGAAGAAACAATGGAAACTTCATTCTGTAAATATTCGGTTATTCATACACCGGGCCACAGTGAAGGCTCAATATGTATTTTAATAGACAATATTCTTTTTGCAGGTGATACCGTTTTTAAAAATTCCATAGGAAGAACAGACTTATATGGCGGCGACTATGAAGAACTTATTCAATCTTTACAAAAAATAAAAAAACTTTCTCCCGACACAATAATTTGTCCGGGACACGGACCGTTTACTACACTAAAAGATGAACTAAAAAACAATATGTATTTCAATCAATAAAATGCAAACAGTTGACGATTTTATTAACTACATTTTAATAGAAAAAGGACTTTCAAAAAATACCGCTCTTGCCTACAGAACCGATTTAAACACTTATCTGAAATTTTTGGAAGAAAAAAATATAAATTATGAAACAATAACCCACTTGGAAATAACGGATTTTTTATGGTATCTTAAAACCTCAAATTTCAAATCTGCCAGTATTTACAGAATGATAGAATCAATCCGACAATTTTATAAATTTCTTATTGCCGAAAATCTTATAAAAAACGATCCGACGGTATATCTCACAGCACCGAAACTTCCCGAATATTTACCTGAAATGCTTACGAATGAAGAAGTTACAAGATTATTGAATTCCGTTTCGGAAGCGGATACTCTTTCAATAAGAAACAGAGCTATGCTTGAACTTTTATATGCTACAGGATTAAGAGTTTCCGAACTTATAAGTTTAAAATTTTCAAATATAGATATTGAAGAATGTTATGTAAAAATTTTCGGTAAAGGCAACAAAGAAAGGCTTGTTCCTTTCGGACAAAAAGCACAATTATATTTAAAGAGATATTTAAGAGTAAGAAAAAAAACAAAATCGGAATTTGTTTTTTTAACAAGATTAAACAAACCTATATCAAGAATAGAATTTTGGAGACAGTTAAAACAAATTGCTCTTAAAGCCGGCATTATGAAAAACATTACCCCCCACACTTTAAGACATTCTTTTGCTACACATTTACTTACCGGCGGTGCCGATATAAGATTTGTTCAAGAAATGTTAGGGCACAGTTCTATATCCACAACACAAAGATATACTCATGTAACACAAGAAAGATTAAAAGAGCAACATAAAAAATATCATCCGAGAGGATGAAAAAGGCAATTTATAATTTACAATTTATAATTTATAATTAACGACAAAGATAAAATAACTTATAATCTCATAACCCTATAACCTTATAACCTAATTTATAATTTAATTGTAAAACAAAATAATTTTGTAGTATAATAATGTAATACAATATATAAAATATTTTAAACGGAGTATTATAATGAAAAAAATTATTTTTTCAATTTTGTTGCTTTCTATATGTGCATTACCGGTAAGTGCAAAAATGAGTATGGATTTTATTGCAAAAACCGGAATTTTAGCATCACCTTATCTTGATATGGACACAAACATTTCTATACCGGAAATAGGTTTTAACGACAGAATTTTGGATGTGGATTTAGGTTTCACTTTGGGCGGTGAAGTTTTTGTTTATCCGTGGCAAAACATAGGTATCGGAGTTGGTGCTTTTCATTTATTTAAAACAGATATAGAAAACACGGCACAAAAAATATCGGCAACAAACTTTTATATTGCCGGAAAACCTAAATTGGTTTTTGAAAACAAAGAAATAGACAGTGTATACATTATAGGTCAGTTAGGTTACAGTAATGCCGATATAAAATTAATAGATGCAAGCGGACTTTCAGGCCTTTATATGGGTGCAGGCGTTGGTATAGAAGCTAAGTGGTTAATAGTTGAAGTGTTATATACATACTATAATTGGTTAATTCCGGATAACGATTTTGCCGGTCACGGTTCAATGTATAGTTTACAACTTAATTTAGGTTTCAAATATTCAATATAATGTCAATACTTTTCAAAATAATTTGTTTATTTTTGTTGATTTTGTTTTTGTTCAGATTTTTCTTCACGGAAAAATATTTACAACTTGAATATCATTTTTTTTCGTGGTATTACAAGCTGTCCGGAATAGATGCACAATTTAAAACAAAGTCACCGTCAATAATAAAAACTACATCTTTATTCGGTATTATCGTTGTATTCTTAATTTATTTTGCCGGATTAAAAGATATGGAAAAGAACAAATCAAATGTTCCGACACAAGGACAAAAAACGGAAATTGCCGAAACTATAAACATGGAGAATGCAAACATGGAAACAGTTTATGATTTTTTAAAGAAGTGCGAAACTTATTATCTTGCAACGGTAGAAAACGATCAACCCAGAGTAAGACCTTTCGGAACAATAGATTTATTTGAAGATAAGATATATATACAAACCGGCAAAGTAAAAAATGTATCTAAACAGATGGCCAAAAACCCTAAAGTGGAAATATGTGCTTTTGACGGCAGCTCTTGGATAAGAATAGAAGCCACTGTTGTAAATGATGACAGAATAGAAGCAAAACAACATATGTTAGACAATTACCCATCGTTGCGACAAATGTATAAAGCCGATGACGATAACACTCAGGTGTTATACTTAAAAGATGCAACAGCAACTTTCTATTCCTTCGGTAAAGAACCTAAAGTTGTTAAATTTTAAAATCATTTAATTTATAAGATTAAACTGTTTATGAATTGTTCCGCTACTCTCGGGGAACGGTTACCTCTGTTTAAAGCAAAAGTTTCCGCTTTAAGAGATAATTCTTCTTTATCCGTTTTAATATTGTTCCTTTTTGCAAGTGCAAACACTATTTCGAGATAAAGATTTTTGTTCGGCTTTTCAAAATATACGGTTAAACCGAACCTGTCCGAAAGAGATGTTAATTCCTGGATTGTATCGTTAATATGAATATCATCTTCGTTTCGTCTGTCTGCAAAACTTTCTTTTATTATATGTCTTCTGTTACTTGTAGCATAAATTACAGCATTATTTGCTTTTGCGGAAGCAGAACCTTCAAGTGCTGCTTTTAGCATACTGAAATTGTCATCATTCTTGTTAAAAGAAAGATCATCAATAAATATTATAAATTTTAACGGATTATCGGTAATTTTGCCCATAATATAAGATAAACTTAGAAGCTGATCCTTCCTTATTTCTATGAGACGAACACCTTCGTTATAGAAATAGTTAGCACATGCTTTAACCGTAGAAGACTTTCCTGTTCCCGCATCACCATATAATAAAATATTTGCGGCAGGCTTTCCCTTGCATAATGCTTTAGTATTATCAAAAATTTGCTTTCTTTGTTCTTCGTATCCCACAAAATTATCAACAGATATTTCATCTGCAGACTTTATCGGTATAATCTTTTCATTTAATACTTTAAACATTTTTGCCGTTGCAAAAATACCATAACCGAATTTTGAAATATTTTTTATTCTTTGGTTATAAAGTTTTTCAAAATCGGTTTGTTTGTTTTCAAATTTAGGGATATAGTTTTTAAAATTAATATCCGAAAAAAGTTCGTCACTTGTAATTCTCGAAAGTTTTGAAAATATTTTTAATTCTTTTAATGTATTTTCTAAGAGAATTTTAGATACTTCTTTGTTTTGTGCTATGGATAAAACATATTTATTTTCATCGGTTAAAACGGCATTAGATAAAAAGTTTGAAAACGAATAATTAAATTCTGCCAAAGAATAAACAAACTCACCAAAAAATTTTATTTTTTTTATATTATCTTTTTCAGTTAAAAAAGAAACAAAAGATTGCATAGTTTTAGTATCAAGTATATTTCTAAACACACTTAATGCTAAAAGTTCATATCCGATATTTTCTTGTTCCTGCTTATTCATTTTGTAAATTCCAAGTTTATAAAATTTATTACATTTATATATTATAACAAAAAAGCAAAGTAATAATTAATATTATATTTTTCTATTGACAAAACAAGATATATGAACTATATATTGATTGTCGGGTGGAGTGGTCTAAAATCCTGCGGGAAAAAACACCATCACCCGACTTTTATTTTTTGTCATATTTTTTGTATTTATCGTATCTTTTATATCCGCCAAATTTTCTGTTATTCTTCTTTATTGGTTTATTTGTACCTTGTGTTATTGTAAGTTTTTGTT
>JAEEGK010007913.1_pt1 | contig 25238 bp, 18 predicted proteins | sample 8958771 | NCBI WGS metagenome assembly JAEEGK01 (sample SAMN16246547, study PRJNA631951) | gut metagenome | biome: gut microbiome; feature: rumen; material: SC-attached | host: Bos | place: Iran: Karaj | collected 2018-10
GGATATTCATTATCTAAATTTAATGATTGTAATATTATTTTTAATGCTTCTTTTTGATAATAACTATAATAATCTGGTACTGAAAAAATATATGTTTGTTTTTCATTTGTTTTTAATTTTGTTTTTATCTTTTCATCTATTTTTTTTAAATATGAACATACACAATCATCTCCTGTTATTTCATATGAAATATTATTAAATTCAAATTTAAATGTTCCTTTTTCATTATCATAATTATCATTTACTAGAAAATATTTTTTTTCTTTATCATTTATTTTTAAAATATAAAAAAATCCAATTAATCTTGATAAATTATTAAAAGTACTTGAACAATATTTTTTATAGCCTAATTTTGTTGATAAAGCAATTAATCTATTATTTTCTTTATATTGAATAATAGATTCAAGAACTCTATCTAAATGATCATTTAATAATGGGTTTAATTTAAAATCTAAAGGAGTATAATGATTTTTTTCTGAAGTCAAATTTCCAGCTGAAAATTTTGTAAAATTAGTATCAACATTTATACCTATCATATATTTTATATATCCTAAATTAAATTTTAAATTTATTTTAAAAATATAGTAATATATAAAAAAAAATAAAATCTTAATCAAAAATAATTAAATTAATTATATAAAAAATAATCTAATATGATTACAACAAGATTTAAAATTAAATTTAATAATATTTGTAAATATATTCCAAAACCAGAATCTTTAGAAGATTTATTATTATCAATTAATAATACTTTTGGTTTTAAGGAAGAAGATTTATTTTCATTATCATATAAAGATGAGGAGGAAGATTCAATAATAATTTCTGATTCAATGGATTTTTCAAATTTAATTAAATATTTAGAATTTCAAAATAAAAAAACAATTACAATTCAAATCTCATCACAAAAAGAAAATAAAAAAATATCAACATTTAATTATTTAATTAATAAAGAGAATAAAATAGATTTATTAAATAAAGTACAAAATATATTTAATTATATAAAAAATAATATAACTTCACCATTTCAAAAAGATTTATCTTCTAATTATTTAAATAAAACTTTAAATTTGAATACAAAAAATAATAATGATTCTTTAATAATAAATTTAACTTTAATAAATGATGGAAAATTAGATTGGCCAAATCCTTTGTTTTTAATTTGTTTAAAAGAAAAATCTCTAATTTTTGGTAAGACAATCAGAATAATGAATCAGATTTTACCTTCTAAAACAATTGATATTAAAATTAAATTAGATTTATCGAATATTAAAAATAATGGAAAATATGTTTCATTATGGCAATTATTTGATGAAAAAGGAAATTCTTTTGGTAATATTTTTACAATTAATATTAATTGCATTTTTGATAATGAATTGAAAATTAAACCTCAATTTTTTGAAGTTTATAATATGGATAATGAAATTAAAACTATTACTTCTGATGAATTTTTAATTAAGAAAGGTTATAAGAAAAATAATGAAGAAATTGAAAAATTAGTAAATGAAATTAAAGAAGAATCTAATTGTTTATATGAAGATGGGGAAATTTTAAATGCTTTATTTAAATGTAATAAAAATAAAAAAATGAGCTTAGAGTTATTAAAATATGAAAAGGAAAATAATATTAGATATCATAAATATTAAATTTAAATAAGAGTTATTTAAATGGAAAATAAAAAATATTTTTTGATTATTAATGTTTTATATTTAAGGAAAAATAAAAGAATATTTTTAACAAAAAAAAATTAAACATTAAAAACTATTTTGTATTTTAATTATATATTTAATCATTAAAAAAATAAAAATATATAAATATAAAATGATAAATTCACCAGAAGAACAAAAAATAATGAAAGACTTAGCTGAAGATTTAAATAAAAAATCAATAGAAGAATTAATTTATATTAATTTTAATCCAGAACATTATGTCAATGATTATACAAAAGAAGCAAGAAATGCAAATGAAGTATTATTAAATGAAGTCAAAAATTTAAATGCTTTATATGAGAATAAAAAATCACAATATGAAAATATTAAAAAAAATATTGAAAATTGTAAAAATCAATATGAGGAAAAAGAAAAAGAATTAAAGAATTTATATGGTCAAAAACAAAATTTAGAAAGTCAAGTTACTGTTGATAAATTAATTTATGAATTGAAAAATTATATTGATGAAAATTTCCAAAAACCAAGACAGAAAATTATTCAAGATTTTATGAGTAAAAAAATTGATTTTGAAACTTTTAAAGATCAATTTAAAGATTTAACCTTGAAATATCATTATTATAATATTATAAAAGATAAATTAAATTTATGCAAATAAATAATATAAAAAATAGATATTTTAAGAATGAAAAATTAAATTAATTATTCTTTAATATTTTAATAAAATTCTTTAACTAATGAATTAATCTTTTATAAAAAATTATAAAGAAAGTTTATTTAATATTTAAAAAAATATAATTTAATATATATAACTATTAAAAATAAAATGAAAAAAAAATTTCTTTCATAAAATAATGAAAAATATTATTGAGATACATTTATATTTACATTTTTTTTTTACAAGATTTCATTATATTTAAATTTTCAAATGAAAATTGATAATAATTTTCACAATAATTATATAAAAAATCTTTAAATAATTTATCTTTATTAATCTTTTCAAGAATTTCACTATAATTATCACATTTAAAATTATCATTAATATTTTCTTTATAATAATTAAAATTTTCACTATTTATATAATTTAAACAAGGAGAAACAATTTCTTTATTTAAAATTTTATCCCATTTACATTGACTTAACCAAGGATGTTTTTTTATTTCATTAATTCCTTTTAATCCCCCTAATCTAGAATAAGGTATTTTTTTCAATAATTTATTAATAAAATCACATATTAAAAAATTTCCTTTAAAATCTTTAGGTATATCATTTTCATTTAAATTAATATCTTTATTAAGTATTTGATATATTATTTCTTTTTTATTTTTACCAATAAATGGTTTTTTATTAAATACTAATTCATAAGTAATTATTCCCAAAGCAAAATAATCAATTGAAAAATCATATATATTTTTATTTATTAATTCAGGTGCAATATAAAAAGGAGTTCCTTTTATTTTTTTTATTTCATATGATGGATTATTCTCAATTGCAATTCCAAAATCAATTAAATTAATATATCCTTTATTATCAAAAATTAAATTTTCTGGTTTTAAATCACTATGAATAATATTATTATCATATAAATATTCTAAAATTAAAATAATATTAGAAATAATAAATTTAATACATTCTTCATTAAATTTATGTTTATTTAATAAATGATATCTTAAATCTCCTCCTGAAAAATAATCCATAATTAAATATACATTTTCATTATCTTGATATGCATAATATAAATTTGATATAAAAGGATGATTTAAATTAGATAATAAAAGCATTTCATCTATTATTGATGATATTGCTTTTCTTTGAAATATTTTAACTTTTGACATTTCTTTCATTGCAAAAATTTCTTGAGTTTTTTTATTTTCAATTTTCCAAACCTAAATTTAATTTTAAATTTAAATTACAAATTATAATTTTTTAATCTTACTTTACCATATCCTCCTTTTCCAATTAATTTAATTTTCGAAAATAATATTTTTGATATTTCTTTATTATTACAATTATTTATTTTCCTATTATCAATTGAATTACAAATTCCCATTTTAAGAAACAATTTATATATTCAAATAAAAAAAAAAAGTAAAAATTAAAAAAAAATTAAATATAAAAGAAAAATTTTTTTTATATGAAGATTAAAAAAAAAAAAGAATTGTTATTTTATTATTTTTTTATTTTTTTTATTAAAAAATAATTATAATAATTTTATTTTAAATTGTTGAATAAATTCTCACTTGACATTTTGGCCGAGTGGTTAAGGCGTGAGACTAGAAATCTCATGGGGCAACCCGCGTAGGTTCAAATCCTGCAGATGTCGAATTTTTTAATTTTTAAAATATTTAAATATTAATTCTAAAATAAATTAATTATATTATAATTTATTTTATTTCATTTAATTTAATTTAATCTATATTTTCTTCTATAAATTCATTGTTGTTTTCATTTGAATTTTTCTTTTTTTCATAATCAACTTCAATTTTAAATATTTCTTTCATTTTTACAGATTTTTCTTCTTTTATATAAACTCTAAATAAAAAATCTGTTTTTTCTCCTTTTGATATTATTCCAAAAAAGTCTCTTTCATCATTTGTACATTCTAATATTGGTTCTATAAAAATTATTTTATGATTATCTAATTTTTTTGATGGTAATTTAAAATTAAATATACATTTGTAATTATCAAATTTTTTATATATTATATTTTTAATGTCATGAGTTAAATTTACAACTGAAGAAATTACTTGATTAAAGGAATGTTCTATATCACAACATGTAAATATTAAATTAAAATTATATAATGAATAAATATTTGATATTGATGATAATATTAATTTACATATTTCATCTTCATTTTCATTTATAAAATTAAAATTTATTTCATTTTTTTTTCCACTTGAACAAATATTTCTTTTTTTTCCTTTTTTAATTTGAAATTCAAATTTTCTTTCTTTTGAATTATCTTTTGAAAATTCTAAATCAACTTTTTGAAAATTAATATAATTTAACCCATCAATAATTAAAAGAGCAGTATCAGGAATTTTATCTCTTAATATATTAGGTAAATCATTTATTTTAATTAATAATTCTAAATAATTTGAATATGTTATAATAAAAATATTATTTAATAAATGTTTAGAAAATCTATTTATTTCTTTTGATAATTTTAACTTTTTACATAAAGGAATAATAAATTTTTCAATTAAAATTTTAGGATGAATAAAATTATTATTAGTGAAAATGACACATTTTTTATTTAAAAATAAATAATGTTCTGAAGAATATTCATCAGAACCACATAAATTAATTATTTGAGTATATAAAACTGGATATAATGCTTTTGGTGTTGAATAATAATATATAAATATATCATTTAAATAATCACTTTTTCCTATATCTAATATATAGTCTATTGAAACACTTGAAGTAAATAATGGAAAAATTGTTTGTGTATGTATTAATTGAGACAAATTTAAGTCACTTAATAAAGAATATGTTATTTTATTATTTTTATTTAATGTTTTATTTTGTTCTAAATAATTTTTCATTTTTTCATATTTACTTATTTCAGTAAAGTTACTATTTTCTAATTCTTCCATAATAAATATATTTTATAATTCATTTTTAAATTTAATTTTAAACCAAAAAAATAATTAAATAATATTAATAATTATAAAATTTAATTAAATATAATTAACATCATTTATTTTTATTTATTTAAATTATTTTTTTTTAAAAAATATATCCAATTTCATAAGTTAAAATTAATATATATTTTATAAAATGATTTCAGATATAAATTTAAATTAATATATAAATCCAAAAATAAATACAATAACAACTTCTTTAAATAAATATCAAACCTAAAATGAATATCCATAATAAATAAAAAACCCAAAAAAAATAAAATAAAAAAAAAAGTAAAATTTTAAAACCAAAAAAATAAAAAAAAATATATAAAGCACATAATAATTAATTAATTAATAATTAAAAATAATTTTTATTGATGAACCAAATACCGAACGCTCAAATATTTTATCCAAATATATATTCTCAAATCTCAAATGAACAATTTCAAAATGACTTTTCTCAACAAATACAACTTCAAAATCAAATATCTCAAATATCACAAAATAATATTTCATCAAATTTAAATTACGATCAAAGTAACTTTTATTAATTTTTAAAAAAAAATATTTTTATATAATTAATTATAGGAAAGAGAAGAAGATCAAAACATGAATTAGAAGGAAGAATTTATCAATGTGAATGTGGTAAAAGTTATTTAAGTCAACCTGCTTTAAATAATCATAAAAAAAATAAACATCCTGATTTATTAGAAGGAATGGAAAAAAGAGGAAGAGGAAGGCCAAAAAAATATAATAAAAATAATAATGATTTTGAAATTAAAAAATATAATAATTTCTTTGATGATGATAAAAGAAAAAAAAATGTTATTAATGAAAATTTTGAGGTTAAAAATATTGTTATTCAAGTTTTTGATTTTTTATTTAAAGGAAAATATTCTGAAAAATTATTTAGTCATATTAATAATATTAATGATAATCCTATTTTAAGAAATTTAATTAGTAATAATGAAATTATTATTCAAAAAGATAAAAATTTAAAAACTGCTGATGATATTTTTTATGAATATCTTTTTGAATGTAAAAAAAAAACAAATGAAAAATATTTTACACTTTTATTAAAGTTTATTTTATTATTTAGAGAATGTGAAAATTTAAATAAGAATAAAAATAAAGAAAAAGAAAAAGAAAATAATATTGAATATACTTCTATTTCAAATGCAGAAAATCTTCCTGAATTATGTAATGATTTTTATACTGGATTTCTTGAAGTTAATAATTTTTTTGATATTAATAATGAAGATGATAGAAAAGAAATTATTGAATTAATTCAACATTTTTGTATTTGGTTATTTAAAAATGATTATACTAAATCAAAACTTTCTCTGGCTGGATAAATAAAATAATTATAATTTTTTTTAATAAAATGATTTTTTAATATTCTTTTTTATAAAATAATAAATAAAACGAAAGAATGAATTCAGATGAAAAAAATAATTTGAAAAATAAAATTTTATCCGATGAATATTTTTTACCTTTGGTTGAAAAAACTTTTAATACTGCAGATTTAGATGGAAGTGGATTTATTGAAAGAAATGAATTGGAAGTAATTATCAAAAGTATTCATTTATCATTAAATATTCCACCACCAACTCAAGAAGATATTGATAAAGAATTTAAGAGATTAGATACTAATTATGATGGAAAAATATCAAAAGAAGAATTTAGTGTTTTAGTTAAAGATTTAGCTTTATTTTCAGTTGATAATATGCATAATTAAAAAATAATAAATTATTAAAAAAAATGTTTATTTTTTATTATTGTTATAATTTAAATTATTTTGACTTTTATTTAAATATAAAAATATTTTTTTTTATATATATTCGTTTTCTTCTTTTTTTTTCTTATTTATTCTTTGTATAATACAAAAAATAGGAATAAAAATAATAAAAATAACAAAACAAATATAACCAAGAGACATTAAACTCAAAGAAATAATAGCATAATTTAAATAAACAGAAATATAAAAAACCTTATTTAAAAGATTATTTTTCAATTTCAATCTTTTCAAATGACTACCATCTAAAATAAAAGTAACAAAATAAATCCCAACAACAAAAAAAGAAAAAAAACAAATAATAATAGGAAAAATAACAAAAATTAAAAAAATAAATAAACCAAAACATTTTAAAACTCTAACACTTTTATATCTTGCAAATTTACTTTCAAAAGTAGATTCTTGTAAACCAAAACAAGTACTAAAAGGATTTTTATAATGAGAATTATCATATTGATTTCCACAAATCCAACAAAATTCATAATTACACCAAATATTAGTACAAGTCATATTATTACATCCATTTTCATCTCTTTGAACCCAAGTATTACAATTTGGACATTTTCTTATTGTTTTTTGAGAATATAAATATTTATAATTTGCATTTTTTTTCTCATTTTCACATTTATGTTCTTCTTTTCTATTTTCATCTGAAATTATTTTTAAACATTTAATACAAAATATATGATTATTTTCACATGTTGAAAAATTTTTAGATATAAATTCAATTATTCCAAAACTTTCACAGTCTGGATAAGGACATGGAATTAAATCTTTATTTTTTAAACCTTCTATTCTTTTTTTTAATTTTTTATATTTTTCATATTCTTTTTCTGTTATTAATTTATGAATGAAATTTTCTTCTATTTGTTCATTACAAGTTGGACAAATCATTTTCTCAAATTTTGATATATCATTTATACAATTTATAATTATATTTCTAATACATTCTTTACAATAAAAATCTCCACATCCTAATACAAATTTATCTTCTATTTCACCCATACATAATGAACATATTTCATTTTTTATTGAATATTTTTTATTTGAATCTTCTATATTTTGAGATTGTATTATATTAGATTTTTTTTCAAAATTTGGATATTGAATTTCTGATCTTGAAAAATTTGATGATTTTTTTTTTCCATATTTTTTAAAAATTGATGAAAAGAATGTAAAACCATTTTTTAATACTGATTTATTTAATGGACTTTTACTTTTATATTTTTGAATATTTAAATCTTCATTTTCTTTTATATCTATTTTTATATGAGATAATTTTTTTTTATTTATAGGACTTATAATTGTTTTTTTGTGTAATAAACTATTATTACTGTTTTTTTCTATTTCATTTTCTATTAAAATATTTTCATAATCTGAATTGAAATTATTTATATTTTTTAATATATTTATTTTTGAATTATTAATATCATTTGTACTATTGTTTTCTGATGGAATTCTTTTAATTAATGTACTTAATGATGGTTTTAATTTCTTATTTTTTTGTTTTTTTGGGTTTTTTGATGTAAAAAAAATTTCTGTGTCACTTAAATTTTCCTTTTCTTTTGAATAATTAATTAATTTCTTTTTTTCTGATGATTTTATAAATCTTCTATTTTTTAATTTTTCAATTTTTGTTTTACAATGACGAAAAAATATTGAATTATTATTAAAAAATTCTATTAATTCATTACTAGTCATTTTAAGATGAGTTTCTTTAAGTGAATTTATTAAATATTTTGTATTTGCTTTTTCTAAACAAAAAAAACAATAATCATTATTTAAAAGTAAAGGATGTTGCCAAATTCCATTTTTTATTTCATATATTGTTAATATATTCTGAACTTTATTACATTTAAAATTTTTATTAAATATATTAATTATTTCATAATTTCTTAAGGATGATTCATTATTATTACTAATTATTTCACTTTCCGATTTATTAATCATATTAATTATATTTAATGTCTCATTCAATTAATTTTTTAAAGTATTAAATTAAATAATAATTTTTATAATAATATATATAAAAAAAATATATATAAAATTTTATAACTTATTAAAATATTGGAACGTCTAATAGTTAGAAAATTAAAAATAAATTTACCAATAATAAACCAACTAAAAAAACAATAAAAGCCCAAAATTAAGTCTATCTCAAAAAAATAAAATAAATAATAAAAACAAAACCAAAATAAAAAATATAAAAAAAGAAAAAAAAACATTATATTATTAAAATAAAAAATCCCAAGAAATTATTCAAAAAAAAAAATAAAACCAAAAAATGAAAAACCTAGACATGTATGACATAAATTACAATAATCCATATCATTTCAACCGTCACAACCAAGGTGAGATTTACAAATTATCAATTCAACATTCATACAACAACCCATCATTATATTATGGTGGAGCATCATCTCGTAATTACGGAACAATAATAAGAGATTATACAAAAAATTATCATAGTACATCTTTTCATAATAAAACAGAAGAAAGAAAAAATTCAATTTCTAAAAATTACACTTCATTAAAAAATAATTTATCACCAATTAAATATGAACATAATAACACAATGGATGATTTTAATAATACAAATTTAAGAATTAATAAGGCAATAATTGATAATAATAAAAAAATAACTTTTCCAAAATTTTCAAATACAAAATCAAATGGAAATTCAATTAAATTACCAGGTGATTCTAATTCAATAATTGATAGAAGATTCGATAGTTTAAAATATAATTTAGCATCTCATCATCCTAAAGAAGAACAAAAAGAAGGTCAGAGTGAATATCGTGCTGAATATGTTCCTTATTCACCTGATATGCAACATCCTATTTATAAAAAATCTTTTGGCTTATTTCCTATTGTTGAAAATGTTTTTAGAAGAGATAAAAAAAGTATTGAAAGAGAAGTTTTAACTACTGCTGAAACTTATGATAGAAGTATTCCTAGTAGGAAACAAAATAAAAATTTTAAAGTGAAAGTTGAAACAAAAGAAAAAGTTATTCCTAAACAACCTACTAAGGTTATTCCAATTAAAAAAGAAGAAGAGAAGAAAAGAACAATTACACCTACAAATAAAGAAAGAGATAAAAGAAATTATTCATCTTCTCCTAAAAAAATTGAAAAGAAAATTGAAATAACAAAAAAAGGAGAAAGTATTAAAATTAATAAAATTGAACCTATTAAAAAAGTTGAAAGACCTAAAACTTTAGAACCATATAAGAAAATATTTGAATTTCCAAGAAGAGCTCAACAAATTATTTCAGTGGAACCTATTATAAAAGTTAATTTTCCTAATAAGATTGAACCTACTAAAAAAGAAGAACCTAAGAAAAATGAACCTGAGAAAAATAAACCTGAAATTAAGAAAGATGATCCTACAAAAAAGAAAGATGAACCAATAAGAAAACCTGAAAATGTTAAATTTATACCACTTAAAAAAATAGAAGAACCTAAGAAAGCAGAACCAATAAGTAAAGTTGAAGAAATTCAAAAAATAGAATATCCTCAGAAAATAGAACCAACAAAAAAAGAAGAACCTAAAATAGTTGATAATACAAAAAAAAAAATAGAACAACCTAAAAAACCTGAAGGATTACCAAAATTCACTCCTCTTAAAAAAATAGAAGAACCTAAGAAATCAGAACCAATTGAAAAAGTTGATAATCCTCAAAAAGTAGAATATCCTCAAAAAATTGAAAAACCAACAATTATACCTAAACCAATAGAAATACCAACAAAAAAAAATGAGACAATTAATGTAACAGTTACAGAAAAAGAAGACCCAGTAATACCACATCCAATAAGAGGAGCAAATTATCATAAAGAAGAACCTAAAAAACCAGAAGAAAAAAAAAAAGAAGAAGAACCAAAACCAGAACCAAAAAAATTTTATCCAATAACAGATAGTTATTTAGATGAAAGTGAATTAGATAATGTTTATGAAGTAGTGCCATCTCCTAATAATTTAGTATATAAAACTGAATTATTACCACCTGATCCTAATGGAACTCCTGATGAATATTATGAAGGAATAATACCAGGAATTAAACCTGAAAAAACTACAAAAAATAAAGATATTGAAATTAATTTTAAGGATATTCCAGAAGAAGGAAAAAAAGAGAATGAACCTGGTGTTGTTGAGCGACCTGAAAAAAAATTTAAATCTGAATCTGTTGGTTATATGGAAAATTTTGAATCTGGAGATGATAATAAAAAACCTGGTGTTGCTGGTAGAGGAGAAACTAAGAAATATAAAGGAGAATATATTTCTTATATGAGTGAAAAAGAAACAGGAAGTAATGTTAAAGACCCTAGTGCTGCAAAGAAAAAAGAAGAAGATAAGAAAAAGTTTAAAGAACAAAAAGCTGATTATATGGATAAGGAAGAAAATAAAAAGAAGAAAGAAACTGAAAAGGAAAAAGAAGAACCTAAGAAAAAGTTTAAAGAACAAAATGTTGATTTTATGGATAAGGAAGAAAATAAAAAGAAAAAAGAAGAATCTGAAAAGAAAAAAGATGATAAATTTGTTCCTCAAGAATTTGGGTATGATGAAAAAGAAGATAAAAGTGAAAAAGAAAAAGAACCTGGTGTTGCAGAACATAAAAAAGAGAAATTTAAAGAACAAAAAGTGGATTATATGGAAGGATTGTCAAAAGGAGATTTTGAATATAATCCTGGTGTTGTAAAAAGACCTGATAATAAATTTAAACCTGAAAAATATGGATATTCAGAAGGAATGAATGAAGGAGATGATAATAAAGAACCTGGAATAGCTAAAACAAAACAAGATAAATTTAAAAAAGAATATGTTGATTATAGAGAAGGAATGGATGAAGGGGATGATAATCAAAAACCTGGAATAGTTAAAACAAAACAAGATAAATTTAAACCAGAAAAATATGATTATTCAGAAGGAATAAATAAAGGAGATGACAATAAAGAACCTGGAATAGTTAAAATAAAACAAGATAAATTTAAAAAAGAATATGTTGATTATAGAGAAGGAATAAATCAAGGAGATGATAATCAAAAACCTGGAATAGTTAAAACAAAACATGATAAATTTAAACCAGAAAAATATGATTATTCAGAAGGAATAAATCAAGGAGATGATAATAAAGAGCCTGGTGTAGTCAAAAAAAAACAAAATAAATTTAAAAAAGAATCAGTTGATTATAGAGAAGAAATGAATGAAGGAGATAACAATAAAGATCCTGGAATAGTTAAAACAAAAAAAGATAAATTTGAATCACAAAATGTAGATTTTACAGATAAAATTGATGAAGGTGATGAAAAACATGAACCAGGAGTTGTAAAAACAAAAAAAGAAAAATTCAAATCTGAATTCGTCGAATATCTTGATAAACTTTTGAAAGGTGATAATATGGATTTACCAGGACCAGTTAAAAGACAACCTAAAAAAGAACAATCAAAACAAGAAATACCTAAACCTGAAGAACCAAAATATGAAGAACCAAAATCAGAAGAACCTAAATATAAACAACCAATACCAGAAGAACCAAAAGATGAACAACCAAAGTCAGAAGAACCTAAAAAAGAACAACCAAAATTAGAAGAACCAAAAAAAGAACAACCAATAATAGTTGAACCTAAAGAGGAAAATTCAGAATTTTATTTATCAGGTATAATAGATGGAATTAACATTGAAGAAATGTCAGAAATTATTAAAGGGAAATATACTCAACAAAATGTTGATTATAATGAAAATAAGACAGTTCAACCTAAGTTACAAAAAGAAAAAGAAAAAAGTAATTTCCAATCACAATATGAAGAATACAAAGAAGTAAGTAAAAAACTTGAACAACCAGATGTAAAGACTGAAATAGCTAAAAAAAACTTTAAGGAACAATCTTCACAATATATAGATAGTAATAAAAAACCAGAACAGATAGATGTAAAACAAGAATCTCAAAAAAATGAATATGATAAAGGTTCATATATGTCTGGTATTATTGATGGAATTATAACTACTGCAGAAAAAGATAATTCATATATGTCTGGAATTATTGAAGGTATAAAAGAAATAACTCCAATTGTTCCATCCAAAACAGAAGAGCCTAAAATAGAACAACCTAAAATAGATCAACCTAAAATAGAACAACCTAAAAAAGAAGAACCAAAAATAGAACAACCTAAAATAGAAGTACCTAAAAAAGAATCACCTAAAACAGAGGAACCAAAAGTAGAAGAGCCTAAACCTGAAGAACCAAAACCTATTTCTAATGAAGAAGAAAGTTCATATATGTCTGGTTTAATTAATGGAATTGAATTAGATAAATCTTATATGTCTGGAATTATTGAAGGAAAAAAAGAAAAACAAATTAATGAAGGAGGATTAATTCCAAGTCAAAAAGGAGAATTTGATGAAGGATTAATAAAAGGTCAAAAAGGAGAATCTGATGAAGGATTAATCAAAGGTCAAAAAGGAGAATTTGATGAAGGATTAATAAAAGGTCAAAAAGGAGAATCTGATGAAGGATTAATTCCAGGTCAAAAAGAAGAAAATAATGAAGGTAAGAAAAAAGGCAAATTTAATAGATATTATGCTGATGAAGATCCTCAAAAAGAAATGAACTCACTTTCTGATATTTTTGTTGATTATAGTCTAAATATATTAAATCATGATATGATTGATAATATAGATGAATTACAACTTGACTTTTAAAAATAACCTGATATTATTGGATAAGTGTATATATTCAATTTTTAATATTAATTTATATTTATTAAGAAACTAATATATACAGATTAAGTTTCATATGTCCAAACTTTTATTTATTATATTTAATATTAGTTTAAAGTATATAACTTTCAAATATAAAATTTAAATCTTTTTTATTATTATAAAAATAAAATAAAGTAAATAAAAAATGAAAAAATTGTATATTTTTAATATACATCAATAATTACAGAACAAATAATAAATAAATAAAAACACAAAAAAAAAGCATCCAAAATATAAAAAACTTATTTCAAACCAATAAAATATATCTCAATAATAATATAAAAAATTACAAAAAATTTAATTTAATTTAATAACAAAGCAACTAATATTATCCATAGTTCCTTTCTCAATAGCACTTTTAATAATATGATCACAAAAATCTTTAGAATTCCTAAATTGTAAACTCATATTATAAACATCATTATCACTTAAAACATCCCAAATACCATCACTTCCAACAACAATAAATTTATCATTTTCACAAATTTCAATTCTCTTAACATGAGGAACAGAAATAACACCATAATTTTTTAATTCCCAATCACCAAAAGCTCTACTTAACATTAATTGACCATAAACTCTCCCAGCGAAAACAATTCCACCATTATTAACAATTCTATTATATTCATTATCATCACTTGCTCTATCATCATATGATAATCTTTCAAAAGAATTATTTCTTAAAATTATACATCTAGTATCACCTACATTTGCACAATATAAAAATTTTTTATTATTTTCTTTTGTTATATATATTATACAAGCAGTTGAACCAACTTGATAAAAATTATTTTCTTTTAATATATTATCAATTTCTGGAAATAAATCAATTATTTTTAATTCTATGTATTCATTTGGGAGAATTTTTTTGAAGAAAATTGGGAAATTTTCTTGTAAATATTTTGAGACTTGTACTCCACCATGACCATCAAATAAACAAAATAAAATTGAATTTGGATTGTTATTAAAGTTATCTATTGTTTTTCCTTTATCTTCCATATAATTTCTAAATTTTGTATTTGCATCTTCTTTATATGCATATTCTAATACAGAATTAGAATTGTTTATATAATATTCTGTACTTTCACTATCACTTATTATTTCATTTGATGTTGATATGTATTGTTTTGGAATTTCTGTTTTTTCTATTATTGAGTTTTTTTCTTCGTTTATATTATTATTTGTATTTGGGTTTATTTTAATTTGTTGTTGGTTTAGTTTTGATTGATTGAAAATTTTTACTTTTTTTTTATTTGGTATTGATTTATTTGTGTAATTCAGAAAATCAGTTATATAATTCTTTTGATTACTTTTATTAAAATTGTAAGTTACATTATTTGATAATTTAGTTGGTCTTGAATATGGATTATTATTTATTATATTATAGGAATTTTGTATTAAATTTTCATTTCTGATATTATGAATATTATTATTAGAATTTGTTTTAATATTATATTGATTATAATTATTTTGTAACATATTTTTATTTTCATAATTATAATTGTCATCTTTTAATAAATGTTCAACATTTACAATTGGCTCTTTTATAGTAAAAGAATCTATAATTGAATTATAAGGATTAAAAACAGAACAATAAGTACTAAAAGGATTTCCTGCTGATTCTTGATTTCCATTATATCTTTTTCTATTATACAAGGAAGACATAATTATTTATTTTTTTAAATTATTAATTAAAAAAAAAACTTATTCAAATATGAATTGTATTAACAATTAATAAATAATCTTGATTAATATTTAATAGAATATATATTCATATTTTTTTTCAAATTATATTTTTAAATTTTTTCATTAATTTGTTACTAGTATTAAATTATTAATTTATTTCTTTTATTTTTATTCATTTTGATAAAATTTATTTTTAATTCAAAAGATTTTTTGTCAAAGATTAATAAATTTCTTCTTTTTGAATTTCAAAAACATATTTTATAAACATTATAATATTATAAATAACTGATTAAATAATTATTTATCTATTAATCATTAATTCAAAAAAAAAGAAATTTTTCCTATAAATATTAAAAAAAGCAAATCAAAAAAAAATATATAAAGAAGAAATGTCAATCCAATATTTTCAACAATCAATGATACCAAAATTATATTATTCTGAAGAAGACATTGAAAAATTATCCAAATTAAGAATAATTCAAAAAAACTTAGTTCACTTTCAAGGATTTCCAGATTCTTTATCAAATCCAGAAATTTTATCAAAAAAAGAATATTTTGGTCAATTTGGAACAATATTAAAAATTATGTTATCATCAAAAGAAGATGAAATAACAAAAAAAAAGACAAATTCAGCATATATAACATATTCTTCAAATAAAGAAGCTGCATTAGCAATTTTATCAGTTGATTCAACAAATATTGAGAATTATTTTGTTAGAGCATTTTTTGGAACTAGTAAATATTGTATTCATTTTCTTAATAATAGTGAATGTATAAATAAAGAAAAATGTATGTTTATTCATAGTATTCAAAATGAAAATGATTATTTAGGTATTAATTCGAAATTTAGGTATTCTGATCATATTAAATTAGCAAAAAAAATTCTTAAAGTAACAAATATTAAAAAAATTGATTTTAATGTAAATAATAATAATATTTGTATTCAAAATAATAATAATGATTGTTTATTTGATAATATTATTCCTTTAAAGAGAAAAAATTCTAATTCAACTAAAAGTAATAGTTTTTCAAATTCATTAAATAGTAGTTTTGATAGTGGGATTATTTCAAAAAAAAATAAAAATATTAATACTTTATTTAAGTCAAAAGATCAATCTAGATTCTTTAATAATATAAATTATGAATCAAAAAATGATGAAGTTTGTGATGATATGAAGAATCTAATTGAACAAATTTTATTAAGGTTTAGCTTTTTTAAACAATTTGATTTATATCTAGATTTTAATTATTGTCAAATGTATTTGTGTAATAAAATATATAATAAAACAAATAATAAAGACATATATGATATGTATAATAATTGTATGAAAAAATTTTAATGAAAATGTAATATACATTAAGAAAAAAATATTTTGTAATAATTTATGATGTTTTTTGGATAATATATTGTTTGTATTAATATGAATTTTGTGATATAGTATTAAATAATTTAAAATAGGATTATAGAATAATATTTTATATAATAATTAGTATTAAAATGTTTTATAAATTGTTTTTTATTTTTTAAAAATTGATGGTTAAAAAATATTTAAAATAAATTATTTATATATTAAAAATTTTAATATATAGATTGGAAAATTAAAAAGTTAATCTAATGGGATTTTTATTTTATTAAATAATTAATAAACATTTATAAATAAAGAATAAATTAAATATATATAATTTAATATATTATCTTTTTTATTTATTAATAAATATTCTATTTAAAATAATTTACATTGATAATATTTATATAATATTTTAAAATATTATGAACTAATGATTAAATGATTTAATTTTCTTTGATTAATTTAAAGAATTTTCTTCAAAGCATTTTTATATTAATAACAATAATTATTTAAATAAATTAATGAAAATCTAAATAATATTGCATAAATCATATTAAACAAACAAAAAAATATATTATAGAAAATAACCTTTTTATAAATTAATAATTTTTATTTTATAAATTATAATAATGTCTAATAATTATCCAGCTCCATTGAATGAGTTAAATCAAGATAATATTATGAGATGTCCTCAATGTTATTTAATATGTTCAATAGATTATAAAAAAGATGACTTCTCTAAAATAAATTATAAATGTGAAAATGGGCATTATGGAACTGAATCATTAAAAGATTTTTTTATAAAAAGTAAAATTCATCAACTATCAGAAATTGATTGTAACGAATGTAGAATAATTAGACAAAATAATAATGATAATAAAATATTTCAATTTTGTACTGAATGCTTATATTTTATATGTCCTGATTGTGCTTATTTTCATTCATCTCATAAATTAATAAATGTCACTAAATTTGATTCAATTTGTAAAATCCATTGTTATAATATTAAATATTATTGTGATAATTGTAAAAAAAATATTTGTGAATATTGTAAATATAGTCATCTTAATCATAATATAATAGATTTAAGTGATTATTTTTTATCAGAAAATCATAAGAATAAGATAAAATCCAGGATTAATGAAATACAAAATTTATTACAAAAAATGGAAGAAATGAAAGATTCATTAATAAAAGAATTTAATAATTTTATAGATGACACTCATTATAAAATTCAGTTTTTAAATGATTTATTATATTCATATGACTATTATGAAAGATATCACAATTTAAATTATTATTCAATAAAAAATTTAAAAAATTTCTCAAGTAATTATATTGATTTTCAAATTGATTTATTTAAATCTCTAAATAATGAAGGAAATAAATTATTAATATATATTCAGAAAAAAAGTAATGAGTATTTTAATCATTTAAAATCTTGTTCTAAAATAATAATCAAACATAAATTTTTAGTTAATCAAATTGATATATTAAAAGATGGGAAATTAATATCATGTTCTGAAGATTCAATTAAAATATTTAGAAAAGATTCATTTGATTTAGCTTATTCAATAAAACAAAAAGACGAAAGTTTTGAATCATTTTCTCTACTTACAAATAATAAATTAATAGCATGTTTCAAAAATGGAAAAATAAAAATAATAAGTATAAAAGGAAATAAATATGATATAGAGCAAGAAATAAATGCACATAATGACATAGTATCAGAAGTAATAAAATTACCTAGTTCACTTTCATTTATTTCAGTATCATATGATAAACAAATGAAATTATGGGAAAGTACATATAATAGTTATTTTGAAGTTCAAAGTATAGAATTTCAAGAATATAATACTTTTTGTAATATATTTAAACTTCCTAATTCAAAATTTGTTACTTTATCTCATAGAGATGAACAATTAAAATTTTGGAAAATGAATCCTGATTTTAAAATTGTTTACATTACTAATATTAATTATATTAAATGTAATCCAACACATCAAAATATGTGTTTAATTACTCCTCAAATTTTATGTGTTGTAGGAAAAGGATTTCAATTATTTGATATAAATTTATGTCAATTAATAAATAAAATAGGAGAAAAAGATATTTATTCAATTTATTTAAGAGAAAATGGTTATTTTTTATGTGGTTTAACAGAAAATAATATTAATTCAATTATTGAATATAGTTATGAAAGTGGTAGAATGTTTAAAATTAATGAAAGAGAAGATGCACATAAAGATAAAATAGTTTCTATAAAAGAAATTTCTAATAGTTCAATTATATCTGGTGGTGATTGTATAAAAATTTGGAATTAAAAATATGAAATTAAAATAAAATTTACATTAATCATTATTTATTAATAAAAAAGAATATTTACAATATATTTTTTTAATTATTTTCAATTTAATTTTCATTTTGATTTAAACTTAATTCTTTTTTTATAAAATTATAAAATTCATTATCAATTTGAGAAGGATTTTTATTTTCATATTCACTTCCACTATAATTTTTAACAATATCAATAAATTTTAATAAGAAAACTTCAGCAATTTTTACAGTTAAAAAATCAATAATAAACTGAGGAATAAATTTTAATTTTGGATTAACATCTGCCAATCCTCTAATATGAATTTTATTTTGATTAATTTGTTTCATTTCTAAACCAAAAATTGGCATATCACCTCTCACAAATTTACTATTTTTTTTCATATTAAATTCATTTTCAAAACAATTTGAATTCTCATTTATACTTCTACTTAATAAAAGTACTGTTCCATTTTCTTTTATTCTATTTATTCCAAAACCATAAACTAAAAAATCTCTATTTGTTATTATTGGAATATCTAAAACGAAATATGCACATTTTTTTGCCTTTCCAGGTTGACTTAAATTTTCACTTATGTTTGTATATGGACACCATTTTTTGTAATTTTCTATTTCGTAAATTATTGATATTAAATCTATTATATTTACTTCTATATCAGTTTCAAATTTTAATATTACGTTGTTTTCATATTTTCTTGTTGAGGAATTTATTTTACTTCCTTCTATTTTTGTGTATGTTTCTTTGTCATTTAGTTCTTTTAAAAAAAAGTTTATTGTTGATTCTTCATATTCTAAAAATTGTTTGTTTTTTATTTTGTAAATTTCATTTTTTAATTCTTGGGATGATGATATTAATGAATAAAATTTAAATAATTCTTCATTTTCATAATAAGATAAACAAGTAGAAAGTTCTTTATTTTCATTTAAATTATTTTCCTGTTTCATATAAAATATTAAAATAAAAATAAATAAATAATAATATAAAAATTAAAAATATTTCATTTATCCATTATGTCATACATGACTATAATAAAATAATATAAAAAATAGAAAAAAAAAATCCAAACAATTAAAAAAAAATAAAAAAAAATAATATATAAATAATATATAACATATACAAATAATAATAAAAATCGAAAAAAAAAAAATGGCATTAGTATTAGAAGAAAATCAATTAAATAATCCAGACAACATAGAAACAGTAAACAAAATAGTAGAAAATAATTTAGAAATAAACAATCCAGAATCTCCATTAACAAGTAAAATAAATTATATAAATAAAAAAAAATAGACAATCAAAAAGTTTTTGTAGATAAAGCCGGTATTCCACATAATGAAAAATTATTTGAATTTTTTGGTGAAAAATTATCCTTTTCGGAAGATCCAATGGCAACATTAGAAAAATGTAAAGAAGCAGAAATTATAGAAAAAATAAACGGTTGTCGAATTTGTTGTGATTGTTCATCAGAAAATGAATATAATATATTTGTAAAAGAAGATGGAACAAAAAAATTTTTATTATCATGTAGAGAAAAAAGTAATTCAACAAATAAATTTTTTTGTGCAAAACCAAGAAGAGAAATTCATATGTATGTAAATCATTTTAAATCTTTTTCAGAAACAACAACAAAATCAGATAAATCAAATTTTCTTTATTTATGGAAACCATATAAATGTCCATTTTTTAATTATAATAGACCATTATTAGAAATATATTTAAAAGGAAAAAAATATGGTAAAATTGTAGAACCACATACTTTTTGTTGTGATCCAGTTTTTGAAATTTATAATAGTAAAGATGAATTAAAATATAAATTTTATAATAATTGTTGTCAAACTGGTTTTATTTTTTCTAATTTGAGATGTGGACAATGTTGTGATGTTGATATTCCTATTTATATTGGAATGGAAAAAGAATTTTCTAATAATAATATTGGAATTATTAAAAAATTTAATGATGATAATTATAATGGAATTACTACTAATACTTCTTCTTATAAAATTAAATTTCCTGATGATGCTACTTCTGAAGATAAGATTTTATTACTTATGGGTGTTATTTTGATGGATTATCGTTATTATGGTATTTAAATAGAGTTTTATTTTTTTTTTTTTTATTTTTTTATTCTTTTTGTTTGTTTCTTTTTTTTTTGGTTTTTAATTTTTAAGATAATTATTAATTTTATAAAAACAATTTTTAGATATTTATTTTTTAAAATATAACTTATAATTGAATTTTATTTTTAATTAATTAATAAATAACATAAATCTAAATTATTTTAAATTATTTTATATAATTGATAAAAAACATATTTAAGAATAAAATACCAAAATATAATTCAACTTGAAAAATGAATGTTATAAATAATCAGAATAATTACAATAACCAAAATAATATAAATTATATTAATAACCCAAATTACATTTATCAAAACTCTCCATATAACCAAAATTATGAAATAAACAAACAACAACAAGAATATAATGAATTAGAATTATTAAATAGCAATAATAACAAATTAAATATTAATATAGATAATCCATATCAAAATACCCAATTAAATATAAATTCAAATAAACAAATTTATAAAGATCAATTAGGAATGGAACACGATGAAAACATTTTTGAATATTATAATGAAAAAATGACTTATTCACAAGATCCAATAATTTCATTAGAAAATTCACAAAGTGCACAAATAGTAGAAAGAGTAAATGGTTGTAAATTAATTTTTGGTTGTTCGACAGAAAATGAATATCATATTTTTATAAATGAAAATAACACTAAAAAATTTTTATTTGCATGTTATGAAGATTCACCTTTTTGTATTAGATTAATTTGTTCAAAATCAAAAAGAGATTTTTTAATGGATGTTAAACATTTTAAAAAATATTCTGAATTTGATAATAAAACAAATATTAAAAATTATTTTGATATAATTAAACCTTTAAAATGTCCTTGTTCAAAATATTGTAGACCAATATTAGAAATTTATTCTAATTCAAAAAAATTTGGCTATATTTTTGAACCAAATACTTTTTGTTGTGATCCAGTTTTTGAAATTTATAATAATAAAAATGAATTAAGATATAAATTTTATAATGATTGTTGTCAAGCTGGTTTTATTTTTTCTTCTTTTAAATGTGGACAATGTTGTGAAGTATTTATTCCTATTTATAAAGGAAATGAAAAAGAATTTTCAAATAATAATATAGGAGATGTACAAAAAGTTATTGATGAAAATTGTTCTGGGATTATTGCAAATATTTCTGTTTTTGATATTAATTTTCCTAAAGATGCTTCTGCTGAAGATAAATTATTATTATTAATGGGAGTTATTTTAATGGATTATAGATATTATGGTTCTTAAATTTATTTTTTTTTTAGGTATTTAAATTGTATTAATAATTTTTATTTTAATAATTTAGTATATATAAAAAATGATATTTTAAAAAAAGAAAAAAAAAATGAAAATATTTATATTTTTTCTTTTCATTTCATTATTTTTTTCATCAAATTCATATTTCACAATGCCATTTTATACAGAAAAAATATCAGATAATACAACAGAAGAAAATTTTATATTAAATTATATGAACACAGGATTATACTCAAAAATAAAAATAGGTTCAAATTCTCAAGAATTACCAGTTTTAATAAATTTAATATCTTATGAATCATATATAATAAATTCAACAGTAAATTATAATGGACCAAAATATAACATTAAAGAATCATCATCATATATAGAAGGAAAAAGATTAAATTTCTTTATGAATGATATAATAAAATATGGAAGTAAATCTTATGATTTATTTGATTTAGGAGAAATAAAAATTCAAAATTTTACTTTTACATTAGCTTCATCATTTCAAAATAATAGTTTAATAAGAGAAGGAGGACAAATTGGTTTAGGTGTAATTAATTTACATACTTCAGGAGATGATTCTTTTATAAGACAATTAAATGATTTAAAAATTATTAAACATTATCCTTTTTCAATAACTTATACAAAAGAAGATGAAGGAAATTTAATTTTTGGAGAATATTTACATGACATTAAAAATTATCAATATAATAAAGAAGATATGATGACTATTCAACTTGTTGATATTGATAATGAATTTTTTTGGACTGTGTCATCTAAATTTAAAGTTGATAATAACACTATGGATTTTTATCAAGGTTTTATTATTAATTCTCAATATGGATTTAATTTTGCTTATTCTGAATATAGTACTTATATTTCACCTTTTTTAAAAGATAAAATTTCTAATGGAAAATGTAAAGAAAAAGAAATTTATATTGAAGGAATTTTTCCTGATTTATTTAATGAACAAAATTATTATTATTATGTTTGTGATGAAGATGTTGATTTAAAAAATTTTCCTAGTTTAATTGTTGAAATTGAAGGAAATAAATTTCAAATTGAATTTACTTATAAAGATTTATGGGTTAAATTTAAAGGAAAAAATTATTTGAATGTACTATTGAATAATTATATTGAAGCTACTTCAGGGTTTTATTTTTCATTTGGAAGAATGTTTTTAAAAAAATATGATTTAACTTTTGATACTGAAAGAAGAATTATTGGAATTTATAATAAAAAAAAAAATACAAAAACAAATTGGAAATTGTTAACTATTGTAGTGTTTATAATTTTGATTGTTATTTTATTTTTTTTATTTAGATTTATTTTTAGATATTACCAAATGAAAAATAGTAAAAAAACTGCACATGAATTAACTGAAGATGGTTTTTATCAATTAAGTGATTAACAAAATAAATAAAATATTTAAATTTAAAATATTATTTAATAATAAATAAATAAATGTTTAAATTCAAATAATTATTTAAAATATTAAATTATATATCTGATTCAAAAATTAATTTTTTACAAGTTACACAAAAAGATATATATTCTTTATGATGAAATTAATTATATTTGGAGATTTTGTATTTGCTCAATTTAATTTTCATATATATTGATTTTTTATTTCAAATTTTCTTATATGTTATTTTCATTTTTTTCATTATTTATTTTATCTTAATTGGCTTACAATTTTTAAACAGGGTTATTGTGAAAAATTAATTATTTTAAATTAAATAATAATAAAATTATAATATATAAATTAATAAACATTATTAACTAATATTAGAAAATAAATAAATAAATATATAAATTAAAAATATAAATTAAAAAATACTTAATTAACATTTAAATTTTTTTAATATATTTATTCAAAAATAATATTTTTTTGAAAAATGAAAATAATATTATTATAACATAATTTGAATAAATAATAAAATAAACAAAAACAAATTTTACAAAATCAATTCTAATATTATTAATATTAATTTTTTTCTTGATTATCAATAGTTCTTGTTTTTAAAGATTTTAAAATTTCAATTTTTGCTTGAATACTTCCAACAAACAAATTAGTAATTTCATTTCTCATTCCAGGATATTTTCTGGCATTATCATCAATAGTAAGAAACTTATATTTAAAACTTGCTTCTTTTTGCATTTTATCAGCTTGAACTTTAACATCATAAATATTATCAAATAAATTTCTATTATTTTTACTATTTAATAACATTTTTTCCCATTGTGTACTATTATCAACTGATTGACTTAATTTTTGATTTCTTAATTCTCTTTTTTCTCTTATTTCAGTTAAATAATTTTTTTGCATATTTTCTTCTATTTTTGGAATTGTTATTACTCTATTTCTTGACATTATATTATTATTACTTTTGTGATAATCCATATTTTCATTTAAAATTCCTTTTTTTTTTAATCTTAATTTTGGTACTTTATATTTTTGTGATTTTTTTTGTATATCAATTTTTAATTTTTTTATTTTTTCATTTTTATTTTCATAATTATAATTATCATCTTTTAATAAATGTTCAACATTTACAATTGGCTCTTTTATAGTAAAAGAATCTATAATTGAATTATAAGGATTAAAAACAGAACAATAAGTACTAAAAGGATTTCCTGCTGATTCTTGATT
>JAEEGK010007914.1_pt1 | contig 25235 bp, 20 predicted proteins | sample 8958771 | NCBI WGS metagenome assembly JAEEGK01 (sample SAMN16246547, study PRJNA631951) | gut metagenome | biome: gut microbiome; feature: rumen; material: SC-attached | host: Bos | place: Iran: Karaj | collected 2018-10
ATATTAGTAAATTTGATTCTTCTTTAAATTTAATGACAAATGATGAATTATTTAATTATGATGGAGAAGCTATAATGATGGGAAATATTAGAGAAGGACAAAGAAAAGTTGGAGGTTCAGATTTATTTTATTCAAATCAACTACAAAAAAATTTAATTGCAAAAGTTACAGGATAATAAAAAAATAAGATAAAAACAACAAAAAAAAATAAATATATAAATAAATAAATTAAAAATTAAATAAAAAAAAATAAAATAAATGACAAAAGTCTACACATCAGAAATAGAAATTCCCTTATTTAAAGTTATATTATGTGGTAAAAGTGGAGTAGGAAAAACAAATATACTTCAAGTTTTTAATAATGAACCATTTCAATCAAAACATTTATCAACAGTTGGATTAGATTTTAGAGTAAAAAAATTAGAAATGGATGATGGATTATATAAACTTCAAGTTATTGACACTGCAGGAAAAAAAGCTTTAAAATTATCAAATATAAAAGAATTTTTTGAATCTGTTGATGCAATTGTAGTTGTTTATGATATAACTAGTAAATCAAGTGGAAAATATTTAAAAGAAGTTAAAGAAGAAATTGAACAAATGAAATTAAAAAATAAAAATTATACTTTTATTTTAGTTGGAAATAAAAGTGATGATAGGGATAATAGAAAAATTACTGTTGATGATGGTACAAAATTAAGTAAAGAATTTGATGATCATTTTTTAGAAGTTAGTGCAAAAGATAATAAATATATTGTTGATTTATTTGAAATGGTTATTAGAAGTGTTAATGAAAAAAGATTAGATATTAGGAGAATTGATGAGTTAGAAAGGAGAAATAATTCTAAAGGAAAAAATGAAGAACAACAAAGATGTTGTTTTATTTTTTAATTTTATATTTTGTTTATTTGTTTTTTTTTATGTATAGTTTATTTTTTTTAATTAATTTATTTATAAATTAATTTTTGTTTTATTTTTATTTAGAAAAATAATGAATGTAAAAAAATATTAATTTTTAAAATAAATAAATATTAATAACAAATTAATTATGCTAAATAATCCAAAATAAAATCTAAAATTAAGAAAAAAATAAAGAAAATTAATAAACATTTTTTTTTTAAAGTATTATAATATGCATCGATTTTTTCATTTTTATTTACAAATATAATTTCTTTATTTTTTTGGTAATTTTATAAACAATAAATATATACATTCTACAAGCAAAATTAATTTAAACTTGTATTTTTGTATATAAAATGTTATATAAAATAATTTACAGATAATTAATAGACAAATATAATAAAATTAATATTAATTTGCATTTTACAAATCTTTCGCTATAATCGCACAAAATTCATCAAAATTAATAGATTCATTTTCATCTAATCCTATTTCTTCAAACATTTCTTTAATTTCTTCAATACTAGTTTTTTTTCCAGTTCTCTCAAAAGCTTTTTGTATACTAAAAATTGTCAAAGCTCCAGTTTTATTTGTATCTAACATATTAAAAGCATCATATAATCTAATTTTATTTTCTATTTCATCTTTATTTATAACAGCAGCAATAAAAGAAGTAAAATTAATATAAGTTAAATCTTTATTTTTATCAACATTTTTTAAATATCTATCATATCTATTTGTTCCTACTTTTTTAATTTTACTTTCATTAACATTTAATTCTAATTTATTTAATTCATTAATAAAATCATTTGAAGAAATCAAACCAGTTTTTTTTGTATCTAAAGCATTAAAAATATCTTTAAATTTTTTTAATTCTTTACTTGGCATAGTTCTAATAATCATTTCAACAACTCTTTGAGTAAATCTAAAAGGTTTATGAAAATTAACAATATTATTTAAAATTTTAACATTTAATTTTTTAGGATTAATATCTTCATTAAATTCTTCTTCTAACCATTTTTCTTTTAATAATTGAATAGCATTTGGTCTTTTTTTAGGATTTTTAGTTAAAGCTTTTAAAATAAATTCTTTAGCTTCATTAGAAATTAAAGCAAATTTATCAATAGGAAAAGTAACTTTAGCTTTTTTAATTAATTCAAATATTTTAGCTTTTTTATCACCAACAAAAGGAGGAGATCCATTTAATAAACAATAAGCAATAATTCCAATAGACCAAATATCACATTTTTCATCATAATTACCATCTAAAACTTCAGGAGCAACATAAAAAGGACTTCCTACAACAGAATGTAAGTCATCATCATTTAAATATTTTCTACTTAAACCAAAATCAATTAATTTAATATCAGAAAATTTTAATTTATTTTCAAATAAAATATTTTCTGGTTTTAAATCTCTATGAACAATACCAAGAGAATGACAATGTACAATTGCACTTGTTATTTTAAATATTAAGTGACAAGCATCTTTCTCAGTGAAAAATTCACAATTTGAAACATGAGAAAATAAATCACCTCCAGTACATAATTCCATTATTATATGAAAGTTATTTTTGTCATTGTATGTCTCATAAAATTTTACTATGTTTGGATGATCTACTAAACTTAATGTTTCTATTTCACGTAATATAGTTTGAATTTTTGATTTAGATAATTTTTGTTTGTTTATTGATTTACATGCGTATCTTTTATTTGAATCTGTTTTTGGAATTACTATATTTACTGTTCCAAAATATCCTCTTCCTATTTGCTTTTCAAAAATGTAATTTTTATATATGTCTTCATTGTTGTATATATAGATACTTGTTCTTCTTGTTTTTGTTGTAAATGATGCTGAACTTATTATTGCTTTGTTGTTTTCTACACTTTCTCTTCTGCGAACGTTGAATCTTTGTACATTTTCTAATTGGGCACGATTTGCACAACAAATTCCCATTATGCAGATTATTTTATTTTATTTTATTTTATTATTTTAAAAAAAATATTATTTAAATGTTATTTTTTGTTTTTATTTAAGTTTATGATATAAAATATATAAAGAAATTAGTATTTTATATTATAATTTAGAATAAATTTTTTTAAAAGGAAATTATTTATTATTTTGATTGAATCTAATCAAAAAAGGTTTAAAATAGAAAATTAAAAGCATCATAAAAATAATAAAAAATAAAACTTGATTAATAAAAGGAGAATCTTGAAATTAATTCTTAATGATATAAATATCAAATCAAATATAGAAAATAATAATATTTTAAATACTAAATAATAAAAAATCCAAAAAAAACTTATATGAATTCAACAAAGAATCTTATAATTCTTGTTTGATTAATGTTTATGATTATTTAATATAATTAAGAATAAATCAAACAAAATAAAATTATATTTAAATATGAATAATTATATTTTTTTAAATCTTTAGTTTTTTTTATTTTTTATGCTCTAAATTCTAAATTATTAGGTTCTTCAATACGCATAAAATTAGCTAAATGATGTATAATTTCTTCATAACTTAAAAAAGTATTTTTACCTAAATTAAGTGTAGTATCAATAACATTAAAAATTTTAATTTCTTTAAATTCATCTTCAATATTTAAATCTTTAATAACATCCATAATAAATTTTGCATTTAAAAGTAAATTTGCATCATTAGTATCTTTTGATAAAGTTAAAACTTTATCACTTACATCTTGATTAACATTCCATTTTGATTCATCATTTTCAATTAATTCACTTTCTTTAGAAAAATTATCTAATAATTCAGTCATTAAAACAGTTTTTCTATTTTTTAAAACTTTAATTAAATTATTAAAATCATCTTCAATTTTTTTTATTGTTTCACTTTGTATTTTATCCATTCTATGTGAATATTCTCTAATTTCTAATAAATGGCTTTCACAAAATTCTCTTTTCATTAATCCTTTATCAATTCCTTGTTTTATTTTATTTTTTAAGAAACCACTTCCTTCTTCTAAATGAATTATATCATGTTTTAAATGAAGATCAAATAAAACACATGATGCACATACTGGTCTAATTTTTTATTTTAAATTATATTAATTATATATTTTTTATTATTACTCTTCACAATTTTTACATAATGCTTCAAATGGTCTTTGATGCTTTTCACATTTTCCAACTTCCATTTATTTATTTTAATTTTTAAAATTAATTTTTTATTTTAATTATTTTTATTTAATTATTACTAAATATTATTATCTACATTTTTTATTCCTTTTTCTTTTTCTTTTTTTGGCTCTATAAAATGTATTTCAAATGGAGATAAAAATTTTATTATATTATCACTTTCATCTAGTCCATATAAAGTAATAACACATCGACAATATTCTTTTTTTTGAGAAAAAGTCATATTTTTAATTATTAAATCAATTGCCTTGGTGGCACCTCTTTTAAGTCCTACAATATTATTTTCCTCTAATTCACAATTAGATACTTGGGGTATACATTTAACAAATGTATTTTTTGGCCAGTCTTTTTTTCCAGTATTTTTAAAATACAATCTGTATATATTGTTATTATCTTCTCTATGTTTTTCAATTTCATTATTAACTATATCAATTTCAAATTTATAATCACATTGAAATTTATCCATATCTTCTTTCTTCCTGATTTTATAAAAATTATGTTCATGATATTCTTTTTCATAAAAATTTAATTTCTCACATAAAAGACATAAATTAAAATATTCACATTCAGAACATAAATAACGAGTTCCAATTATTGATTTTATTCAACATTTAGAGCAACTAACTCCTTCATGAACATACATTCTTTCTTCATCAGGTCTTTCAGCTTCTTCATAATAAATACCATATCCTAACTTTAATAATCTTTCATTTTCTTTCATCATTAATTCTTCTACTTTAATATCTGATAATTGTTTATAATAATCTATTGTAGAATCTACTAATTCTTTAAAATCTTTATTATTAGTTAATTTCTTTTCTATCTCTTCTAATTCTTTATTAAAGTCATTTTCATCTTGTTTATTATCATTTTCTAAATTATCATCTTCAAAATTTTCATTATCTGCCATTTATTGATTTAATATTTAACTATTTTATTTATTAAAAAAATAATTTAATAACCTAATTTTATTTTATTAAAAAGAATATGATTAATAAAATCTTTAAATGCAATATAATTAATTAAAATACATTATTTACATTTTTTTCTACTTTTCAATTTATTTTAAACAAAAAAAATAAATATAAAAAAAATCCAAATAAAAATTTATTTTATTTCCTATAAAAAAATAAAAAATAAAAATAAATAAAAAAAAATTAAAAAAAAACTCATTATAAAAAATGGATGGTTTCGAAATTCTAAAAAAACTAGGTGACGGTGCATATAGTATAGTATATAAAGTTCGTCGAAAACAAGATAATAAAATATACGCATTAAAAAAAGTAAAACTTCAAAATTTAAGTGACAAAGAAAAAGAAAATGCATTAAACGAAGTTCGTATATTAGCAAGTGTAAAAAGTCCATTTGTAATATCATACAAAGAAGCATTTATAGAAGATTCAGATTCATCTCTTTGTTTAATAATGGAATATGCAGATAATGGTGATTTATATCAAACAATAACAAAATTTAAAAAAATGGGTTGTTTATTAGAAGAAGTTGATGTATGGAGAATATTCATTCAAATGGTTTTAGGTTTAAAATCTCTTCACGATAAAAAAATCCTTCATAGAGATTTAAAAAGTGCAAATATTTTTCTTACTAGTGAAGGAAATGCTAAAATTGGTGATTTAAATGTATCAAAAGTAGCAAAGAAAGGTTTAGGTTATACACAAACTGGAACTCCATATTATGCAAGTCCTGAAGTATGGAAAGATAATCCATATGATAGTAAAAGTGATATTTGGAGTCTTGGTTGTGTTACTTATGAAATGGTTACTTTACATCCTCCTTTTAGAGCACAAGATATGGAAGGTTTATATAAGAAAGTTATTAAAGGTGTTTATCCTAGAGTAAGTGATAATTATTCTAATGATTTAAGTGAGTTAATTAAAATGCTTTTAAAAGTTAATGCTGGAGAAAGACCTAGTTGTAATCAAATATTGAAACATCCTATTGTTAAAAAAAGATTAGAATATTTTCAAGCTCAAAATGGTATTGAAAATTTTGAGGAAGGTATTGATGAAAGTGAATTGTTGAAAACTATTAGAATTCCTAAAAATATTTTGTTTTTAACTGATAGATTACCTGGGGCTAATTATGAACCTAATGGGAAAAATAAGAAAGAAATGAATAATAGTAAAAAAAATACTTTTCCTAATAATAATTTACCTGATATTAAAAAGAAGATTATTGATGGGATTGAGAATAATAAAAAAAATGAAGAAGGTGAAAAGAAAAATGATAATCATTCACTTGAAAAAGATAAGAAAAAGAATATTTCTCTTGAAAAAGATAAAAATAATAATAATAATACTAATAATAATAGTAATATTATAAATAATAATAAAAATGAAAGGAGTAGTAGTAAAAAAGATAAAGAAAATAATAATAATAATAATAAAATTAATAATAGTAATATAAATGTTAATAAAAGTAGTAATTTAAAGATAATAAAAAGTGATTCAAAATCAAAATTAAATAATAGTAGTAATATTATTAATAATAATAGTCAAATACATAATATTAGTAGTTCAGTTGAAGAAAAGAAAATAAATTTAAATATTAATGAAAGAAGTCATAGTAAAAACAATTTATCAAGAAGTCCAAATAATAATTATGATAAAGAAAAAAATGCAAATATTTATATTTTAGGATTAGAAAAAGATAGAGTAATATCTCAAAGAAGATATCAACAACAAAAAAGAATAAAACAACAAAAATATATTGAAGGATTAGGTTTAAGTGAATTATATAAAATATATGCTCCAAGTTTAGAAATAAATAATTATGGTCATAAAAATAATATTATTAATAATAAAAGATCCTATGATTATTCATATAATAAAAATAAGAAACCAATATATAATTATAATTACAATTATAATTATAATACAAATAATAGTAATGAATACTTACCTAAAGTTATTCCAAACAGAAGATTAAATCCAATTAAAAATAATATCAAATATTATTAACTTTAGATTTTTTTATATAGGATTTAATTTTATTATTTTTAATAAATCGATTGTTTTTTTTAAAATTATAAAACAAAAAAAAAAAAAAATTTACAGAATAAAAAAATTAAAAAAATATATTATTATTTCATAAAAAATAAAATTAAAAAAATATTAATATTAAAAAACAGCTATAATAAAAAAATATATATAAAAAACCCAATAAATAAAAAAAATCAAATAAAAATGTCAAAAATTGTTTATATATTATTGATTGCATTATTTACAATTTCAATATCAAAATCATTAAAAGCAAAAACAGGTTGCATGAATTTAGGAGATGACTGTGATTTAACTTCATATTGTTGTGTAAAATGGGTATGTAAAGATTATAGATGTGCTGTAAAAGGTACAAAAGAAAATCAAGTTAAATGGGCACCTAAAGGACCTAAATGTGATTGGTTCCATCATTGCTCTAAATATTATACTTGTCAAAGTCATAGATGTGAAATTAATACTAAAAAACTTACTAAAAGTGTTGAAAAATCTTTAAATAAAAATGTTATTGCTTCTAAATAAATAAATAAATTAAAAACGAATTTGTTTTTGAATAAAATTTTTTAAAAGTTATTATATTTTTTTTTTTGAATTTTTTTTTTTTTTGTTTTTATATGGTTTTATTAAAATTTTTTTTGATTTTTTTTTTTATTATTTATTAATTTTAAATTATATATTTATCAAATATTCCAAATGATGATAAATAATAGAAGATGTAATCATCCAAAAAATAAAATTTCTCCTATTACAAAATTACAAAATTATTATTTTTGTATTAACTGTGGTTCAATATTATATTCATTATCAGAAAATAAAAGTTATATTACATCAAAACCACTTTCTTATCAACAAAATATTGAAATAGATCCATTAACATTATTTAATACAATAATAAAAAAAGATTTTAAAATAATAAATTCAACTCATCCTTATTTTAAAAATAGACAAAAGGCAATTACGCTTTTACAAAAATATTCTGAATATTATAAATATTCTGAATCATCTTTTTATTTAGCTTTACATTATATGGACTATATTTTTAGTCATATTGAAAAAAATATTCCTCAAAAAAAATTTGAATTAAATGTTATTAATTCATTTTTATTAGCAGTTAAATTTTATGAAAAAGATATAATTCAACCTGATATTCCAATTTATACTTCAATTGGAATTTCTTATGATATTGATGAATATGATATTAATCAAAATGAAATTGAATGTTTAAAAATATTAAAATATGATTTAAATTTATTAAATTCTTTTGATTTGTTACTTTTATTTATGAATAATGGATTTGTTTTTGAAAATGAAATTAATAATAATAAAAGTAGTGAATTTAGTAATATTATTTATTGTTATGGGAAAAAAATTTTTTCAGATATTATATTAACACCAATTGCAATTCAATATACACCACTTGAAATTTGTTTTAGTATTATTCATTTATCAAGAAAACAATTTTGTTTAAATAATCAATATTTTAATATTGTAAAAAAATTTTATGATATTCATTTAAGTGATTATAAAAATTGTTTAAATTCAATTAAAAAATTCTTAGAAAATCCTAATAAAATTATAATAGAACCAATTAAACAAAAACCTTCTCAATCTTCAAAATATTTAGTTCCTTTATTAACAAATAAAAAAAAAGAAAATGAAAAGAATGAAGAGAAAAAAGATAATAAAGAAAATGAGAAAGAAAAAGAAAAAGAAAAAGAAAATGAAATTAGAAGAAATTCTTTAGAAGAAGATATGAAAACTCCAGAAAATATAAATAAAGGATATAAAAAAAAAGATAGAAAAGATTCTTCTGATTATAAAAAAGAAAAAAATATTATTATAGAAAGAAAAATTACAACAACTTTAAATTTACAAAAACATAAAAGAGCTTCTTCTTCTTCTTTTATAAATAAATTAGATTTAATTGAAGAAGATGAAATTATAGATTTTAATAATAGTTCTAAAAAAAGTGTTAGATTGTTTAGTATTGATACTGAAGAAAATAAAAGAAGTAAATCTAAAGAAAATAAAAAAGTAAGAGTTGTTACTATTAAAGTTGATAATGAAAAAAGTAGTATTTCTGTTCCTAAAATAAGTAGAAAAAGCTTTAAAAAACAAAGATCACTTTTCTATAAAAATGAGAAAGAAGAAGAAGAAAAAGAAGAAAAAATATAAAATAATAAAATAATTTCATGTAAGATTAAAATATGTTTTTATAAAAAAAAGAAAAAAATGTTAAGGAGGTTTATAATGAATAAACAAAATTTTATAATAATAAAAATATATAAATATAAAAATAAAAATTAATTAAATTTATTTTATTATTATTTTATTTTAATAAGATATAAATTGTTAAAAGAGATAAAACAATTAAATTAAAAATTTAATATTTATTTTTTTTTATTTTTTTTTATTTATTCGAAAATGTCTTCTGATTATTGTTCTAATTTTTCTTATTCAAATATTAATAATATAAAAAAAAGACCTTATAATTATAATCAAGAAAAATATTTTCACAACTATCAAAAAATAAAATCAAATGGAAATTTTGATACTAATTCATTAAATAAAGATTTAGAATTTTTAAATTTTAAATTAAAGTTGAAATTATTAAATCATAAAATTTCTTATTTTAATGATATTATTTCAAATTATTATAATAAAGACTCAAATAAAATACAATTTAATGAAGATAATAATCAACATGATTTTATAAATAATAATAATAATGATATGGAATTAGAAAAAAGCATATTAAAAAAAAATAAAAGAGAATATGAAAAAATTGATAATTTAAGTGAAATAGCTGATAATTTTATTGATGGTTTTAATTTAGATAAAACAATTCAAAAAAATAATTCAAATAATTATTTAATAGCTCAACCAATTTTAATTAACAATGAAATAACTGAAAATGATGAATTAATAACCCTTAAAAATTTCAATATAAATAATAATGAAGAAAATATAATTGAAAATCATGATAATTTTATTGAAGCAAATAATTTTAATTTAATAGAAAATATTAGTGATAATTATAATAATATTTATATAAATAAACAATTTGAATATCAACCTGTTAAAAATATTGAATATAATTATATTTCAAAAAACGATAATTATGAACATGAAGAAGAAAAAAATGAGGAAAAACCAAATTATAATTATCAAAATAATCTACAAGAAACTATAGAATCTACTGAAAGAAATTTAAATGTTTTAAAAGATGAATATAATAATATAAATAAAAATAATGATGATAAAATATCAATAAATGATAATAATACATTTCAATTTCAGAATTTAACATTTAAAAATTTAAAAGTAGATGAACCAGAAATAAATCAAGAAGAAAAAAAAGATAAAAATTTAAAAGAAAAAAATGAGCATAAAAAAAAAATAAATGATTATAAGTTTAATGATGAAATGATAAATGAAAATATAGAAATACAAAAAGAGAAGGAAAAAGTAAATATCAATATAAAAAATCAAAAAGAAAATTTAAATGAATCAGATGATGATGATGATTTAGTTATATCATCAATAATAGCAAAAGCAAAAGAATTAGCAAATAAAACAAAAGATGATAATTTATCAAATAAAAATTTAATGAATAAAAAATTAAATACTTCACAAAATAATAATATTGAAAAAAAAAAAGAAAAATGTATCATTCAGTGATAAATCATTAATTAAAATTTTTTATAATGAAAAGGAAAAAGTTAGTGAATCAAAAGTAAATGATAAAAAATATAAAAAAATAAATTATCCAAAAAATATGAAAAATAATTTAAATATTTTATCATCAAATAAATCTAAATCAATAATACATGATTTAAATAAAAATTCAAGAAATTATACATTAATAAATTATAATAACACTTATAATAGTTCTTTAAATAAAAAATATGACATAGAAAGTAAAAATGAAAGAAAAAAAAGTTTAAAAAAAGATATAAAAGATTTAAATAAAGAAACCAATATTAAAAAGAATATTAATTTTCAAAATAAAAATACTAAAATAATTAATAGAAATAATAATATTACAAATATTAATGAAAAAGAAAAAAATAAATTCACTTTGAAAACAAATTTAAGTTCAAATATTCTTAAAAAAGAAAAGAATCTTTTATTACAAAAATCAAAAGAATTTTCACAGAAATTATGTAAAACAGTCACAAATAAATCAAAAGAAAAAGAAATTAAAATCAAAAAATAACTCTAAAATAAAGTAAATGAAAAAAAATGATTTTGTTTTTTTTTAAACTTTTAATTTTTTTGAATATTTTTATTTATACTATTTTATTATTTTAGTGATTTATTTATATATATTTATAATTATAATTATATATTTGATATGTAAATTATTGATTAAACATATTAAAATATTATATTAAAACTATTCATCATTATTAACTAAAATAAAAAAACAAATAAACATTTTTACATAAACTATTTTATATCATAAAATGTAAAAAAATAAAATTAAAAAATTAATAAAATAATTCAAAACCTTATAATTATGATTCTTTTTTATTCAATCATTTGGACTTTTTGTTCTTGGTTTTTCCATATTAAAAAGTTTTTTTAATTTTAACAATGAATTCATTGAAATATTTTTATCATTATTATTTTTATTTATATTCTTATAATCATTTTTTACTATTTTAAAAATTAAATATTTATTTAGTTCATTCTTATTTAAATTATTTAAACTATCATTTAATTGATATTCTGAAAAAAATTTTCTAATTTTTTTATTACATCCAAATTGATTAATAATTCTATTTGTTTGATTTAAATTGATTATATTTAAATAATTAGATAAATAATCTTTTTTATTAACCGAAATATCAATATCAATATTGAAATAAGTTGAAGATTTTGTTGTTACTGTTGAAGGTCTTTCTGATTTTTTTTTTTTTTTATATGGAGATGAAAAAAATTCATCATAATACTTCTTTTTCTTTTTTTTATTTTCATGATTTAAATTTATATTAGTTTTTATGAAATTTTTATAATTTGAATTAAAAGCTTTTTCCTTATTATTTCTCTTAGATATATCTTTTTTTATTACAATACTTTTCTGATTAGATTTATTATTTTTCATTTCTGATATAGTTTTTGCTTGATAATATATATTTTTATTTTTATTTAATTTTTGGGAAAAATCATAATTATTAATCTGATTTAATATTTTTTTAAAATCTAAATCATTATAAGTAATTTTTTTTCTATTTTTTTTATTTATTTTAAATTCATTATCTTTATTTTTTATTTGATTAATATTATTATCCAATATTTTTACATCATTTAAATCTGTAAGAATATATTCATTTTCATTACTTTCACCATCAATATTATATTTTTTTGCATTTATCGATTTATGATTCAGTGATTTATTGACTCTTTGAGAAAGTGGTTTCATATATAAATTATAAAAAGATTCTTTGATATTTTCTTTATTTCTATCAAAAATTTTATTCTTATATTGTTTTCTTATTCTTCCTATTTGGCTTATTATTGGAGAATCTAATTCAAAATAAATTTCATAAAAATTTTTTTTTTTAATTGAAATATCATCAGACCATTTAATTGTATTTTTTAAAATTTTTTTTAAATCAATTTCATATATTCTTTCATCTTTTAAATTACTATAACTTTTATTTTCGTTTATAATAATTATTTTTTTTAAATTATTTAATTTTGCTATTTCAATTCCAGATTTTGTTATTGGAGGATTTAAAATTATTATTGCATTAAATTCTTGTTTTTCCATAATGTTATTTACAATTAAATAATGATTAATGTTACTTTTATTTATTTTAATAATTTCAATTTTCCTATCATCAAATTTTTTTTCAATATTAAAATTTAAAATTGGTTCATTAAACATTCCAAATAAAATTAATTTTTTTATATTTTCTATCATATATTTAAATGAACTTTGATTGATTAATATTTCAATTTTTTTATTTTTGTTTTTAAACATTTCTAAAGAATATTTTTCAAAATCTTTTTTTAAAGTATTTAAAAACAACAAACTATCTTTTTCATTAAAAATTATTTCTGATATATTATTTAAAATAAAAGGTTTTAATCTTTTCTCAATTGATTCTAAATTTTGTTTATTACTTTCTAAATTAAAACAATTTAAAAATAAATTATATTTTTCTATCAATAATTTGCTTAATATTTCTTTACTAAGATAAAATAAATTTGAAATTAAATGATAAATTTCAATAGGAAGAAAATTTTGAAAATTTTCTTTTATATCATTTAAAGCAAATTTTTCCCATATCTTTATAACTTCATTTTTTTCTATAAAATTTTTACCTTTTACAGATTCTAAGTCTTGTTTTAAAGTCATTAATTTTATTTCAATTTCATTTCTTTCATTATGTTCTTTTTCATACTTTTCTTGTAACTCTTTTAATTTTCTATCTTTTTCTTCTGATAATTTTTTAATATCCATTATTTTTTTATTTGAAGAGTTATTTTTGTGAATTTTGAAAAAACTTGAATTTAAACTCTTTATTATTATATCCATTTAATTTAAAGTATTAAATTAAATATATCAATTTTTTTTGAATAAAAATTCCAAAATATATAATTTATAAAAAATATTTTTATTTATTAAACTTTCTTTATTTGAGAAATTTTAAATTTTTTTTAAATTTATTTCTAAATAAATTTAAATAATTAATTTAACTATAATAATTAATTATTTTAATTGTTAATTTATTAAGTTAATATAAATGGAATATAATTTTAATGATGAATTAGAGAATTTCCATAATAAAGAAAAATTGAAAAAATATATAAAAAATTATTTTTCAAAAAGAATAAATCAAATAAATATTATATCAACAAATCAAGATGAAATAATAAGTAATTTAATGGATGAAGGATATTTAATATTAAAAGAAATTGAACAATTAAAAAAATTAATTGAATTTGAAAAAGAATATAATCAAATAATAAGTAAACAAAATAAAATTCAATCAAAAAAAAAATTAGGTTTAATTATTTCAACATATAATAAAAATAATAATAATTCAAAAAATAAAAATATGAGAATATCTCTTTCAAAAAGTCAAGAAAAAGGGAAAATTTTTAAAGATAATAATTCAGTTTTTGAAAAATTATATAGATACAAAAAAAGAGTAAATACAAGTAAATTTCAAAATAAATTTTCAATTAGTGCATTAAAAATTAAAAATTTAAAAGAATATGAAAAAAAAAATTCATCTCCTAAAATTAAAAATTTAATGATTAGAAATGATAATAAATCGAAAACTGTAAAAAATAATTATAAATTTATAAATAAAAGAAATAATAAAAATTCAATGACTCAAAGTAGTAAGAAGTCTTATAGTATATTAAGATTAAATTTTTCAAAAAAATTAGAAATAAAAAAACAATATATTAAAGTTGAAAGAGTACTTAATTTCGATTCTGAAAATGAAGAAAATAATAAACCTATTAAATAAAATATAATAAAAGTAAAATAATGTATAATAAAATAAAAAATATGGTTATTTTTGTAAAAAAAAGAAAATAGTTTTATTATAGTGATTAATTTAATTTTTTAATTATATATTTTTAAAATAATAAATTCATTATTTTCTAAATTATTGTAAAAAAAAATAATTATTTTCAATTTATATTTAAATAGGATAAATTAAAAAATTAATATATAAAATAATTAAATATGTCATCTTATTCAACTCCACAAACATCTGAAAGCTCACCATGCTTTCAAAATACAAATAACACAATTGAAGAACCTGATAGAATATTACTTCTTTCAATTTCTCAATTGTTAGAAGAAACAATAAAAAAAAATAAAAGAAAAAAATTTAAAATATTAAATGATTGTTTTTTTTCTAAAATGATTCCTAAAATTTCAATTTATGATTATTTATATAGAATAGTTAAATATACAAAAATTAATATTTCAACTTTAATTTTATCAATTGCATCTATAACTTCTTTAATGAGAAAAACAAAAAATGCACTTTCATATTATAATATACATAAATTACTTATTGCTAGTTGTTTACTCAATTCTAAATTTCATGAAGATTATACTTACTCTTCAAAATTTTATGCAAAAGTTGGAGGAATTTCATATAAGGAATTAAATTTTTTAGAAATAGAATTTTATAAAAAAATTGATTATTCTTTATTAGTAAATGAGGATATATTTAATAATTATTATCAATTTTTTCAGACAAAAGCAAAAAATTTAAAAGTTTAAATATTATATATATAGACATAGTATGAGGTTTTTTTTATTTAAATTTTTTAGTTTTATATGTAGAAAAATATGTAAATTGAATAAAGTAGTAGTATTTTATAAATTCTAGTTATACAGAGGTTATAATATATTTTAATGATATTATTATTTTTCATTAATAATAAACTAAATGGTATATAGATTAGTTATTATTTGTTATTTTCAGATATATAATTAAAATTAAATTAAATAATTTTTGAAAAAAAGAAAAATGATTTTTATATTAATATGAGTTAAAAAAATTATAAAACTTTATTTTTATATTTTTTAAATAATATATTTATTTTTTTAAAATAAGAACAATTTTTTAATTTTTAGCCTTTTTCTCTTATATATAAAGTTTGTTAATTAATTAAATTTCTTTTTTTTTAAAGTTTCATCTAATTGATATACAGAGTAGTTTTTATTTAATAATCCATCTTTTAAATTAATTAAATTTATTTCTTCATTTTCTTTTTCTTTACTTAATTCTTCAAATGAAATATCATTTATTCCTTCTAAATTTTCTGAAACTGAATTTGATTCATTTTCATAAAAAATATTATTTCTTTTTCTTTTTATTCCTAATGTTTTTTTTCTTATAAAAATAGATTTTGAACAACTTTTAGTTTTATATGTAGTTGAAGAATCATCTTTTGTGTAATTATTGTAAACTTTACTCATTATTGTATTATATATTTATTTTTTATTTCCTTTTTTAAAGAATTTAATTAAAAGAAAAAAGCTAACTTTTATATATTAGTAAATAATATATTCTTTAAGATTTATTATTAATTAAAAGGGTTTAAATTGAAAATCATTTATATATATATGAAAAGTTTTTTGATTTATTAACAATAAAATTCCAATTTTTTAATTGAATTTAATTTTTAAAATTATTCTTTTTTTGTAAGATTATTTAATGTCTTTTTTTAGTATTTTTAAATTATTTCTCATTTTTTCCCTTATAAAATTAAGTTTATTAACAGCAATTGCTATTGATTTTGGAAGTGAATTTATAACTACAAGTCTTATTAAATCAAGAAAGCCAATTGAATTAATTGAAAATCCAATGTCACAAACAAAAACTAATCAATATTTATCAATATCAAATCACGAAAGAGTTTTTGGTTATAATGCAAAAGTAAAAATAGCAAAAAATCCAGAAACAGTTTTTCACAATATGCAAGAATTTTTAGGTAAATTACCAAATTCAACAAAAATACAAGATTATATTAAAAACTATTTTCAAAGTTATGAAATTTTATCAGATAAAGATTCAAATCAAATAAGATTTAAAGTAAAATATGATGACATTGATTATTTACTTTCATCAGAAGAAATAACAGCAATGATGTTAAAATATATAAAATTATATTCTGAAAAATATTCAAATTCTGATGTATTAGAATGTGTTATTACAATACCATCATTTTATAATTATAAACAAAGACAAAGTTTAATTTCTGCAGTTGAATTAAGTGGAATGAGATTATTAAGATTTATTCATGATAATACTGCAGCTGCTATTAAATATTTTAATGATAAAAGATATACAAAAGAAGAACAATATTTTATGTTTTATAATATGGGTGCATCATTTACTCAAGTTTCACTTTTTTCTATTAAATCTACTTATTCAGGAAGTAAAAGTGATATGACTGAGAATCAATATATTAAAGTAATTGATGAAGAATTTAATGAAAATTTAGGAGGAAGAAATTTTGATTATCATTTAGCAAAATTAATATATAAAAAATATATGAAAAAAGAAAATAATAAAGATTTAACAGAAGAAGATTTAAATAATATTAATAAAGATATTATTCAAAGAATTCTTCCATATGCATTAAAATATAAAGAAATGCTTTCAGCAAATAAAGAAATTCCAATAAAAATATTAGGAATTGAAAAAGGAAATGAATATGAAGATATTTTAACAAGAGAAGAATTTTTAGAAATATCAAAAAATGATTTAAATAAAGTATATGAACCTATAAAATTAATATTAGAAAGGAATAAAATTTCAATTGAGAGAATATCACAAATTGAATTTATAGGAGGAGGTCATAGAATACCAAAAATAAAAGAAATAATTAATGAATTTATACCAGAAAATAAAATGGGTGTTCATACAAATGGTGATGATGTTATTTCATTAGGTGCTGGAATTTATACTAGTAATTTATTAGGTATGAATCAATCAATTAAAGGTATGAAAAAAAAAATATTTTTAGAAAATAATGGTTATGCAATTGATACTAAAATAGAAATTTTAAATGTTAATTTGAAAAAAAATCAAAAATTTTGTGAGGATAATTTAAATGAATTAGCATTAGATAATTGTATTAGAAAAATTAATAAAAGTACAATTATAATTAAAAAATTTAGTGATTTACCAGTTGAAAAATCAGTTAGTTTTTCACATGATAGTGACTTTGAAGTTAATTTATATCAAAATGATGAAAAAATATTAAATGTATTAATAAATAAATTAAATAGTGATGCAATACCAGAATTAAAAAAGAAAAATCCAACATTATTTGATAATATTAAAGATATTAGAATTAAAGTAATATTATCATTAGATAAATTAGGAATGATTACAATTAAACCACATATAATGTATAATGTAAATACTTTTTATACTTTAGTTAAACCAAAAGGAGGAGGAAAAATTGATTTTAGATATATTAGTAAAGAACCTGAAGAATTAAGTGAAAGTGAAATTGAAAAATTAATTGAAGAAATTAATAAAAGTAAAGATTATTCAAGTGATGATAAAAAAAAATATACTAAAATATTAAAAAGTGGTGATGTTAATAAAAAAAGTAAAGTTGATAAAAGAACTAAATATGTTTATATTAAAGAAGAAAATTATCATCAAGTTCAACCACTTCCTTTTACTAAAGAACAAATATCTAAATCTAAAATTATTTTAAAAAAATTTGATGATTATGAAAAGAAAAATTTAAAGTTTGTTGAAAAAAAAAATGATTTAGAAAATTTTATATATAGTAAAAGAGAATGGATAAATAATAAAGAAGAAAATAAAAGATATGCAAAAGAAAATGAATTAAAAGAATTTGATATTAAACTTACTGAATTAAAAGAATGGTATGATTTAAATTCTGAAAATGCAGATTTAGATTCAATAGAAAAAAAATTAAAAGAAGCAAAAGAATCATATAAAATATTTTTAAAAAGAAAAGAATTAGAAAAAAAAAGAAATAATTCTTTTAAATATTTTCACAGTGAATTAAATAGTATATTAAAACAAGGTAAAAATTGGATTTCTGAAAAACCTTGGATTGAATCTTATTATAATACAACATTTACAGATTATATAAATGAATTAAAAAAATGGATTGAAGAAAAAGAAGAACAACAAAGTAAATTAATGGAATATGAAGAATCAGTTTTTGATAAACAAGAAATGGATAAAAAATTAGAAGAATTAAGAATTGAAGCAAAAAAAATGAAAAATATTCCAAGACCAATTTCAACTGAAAAATCAGATTTATAAAATTAAAATAATCTTTTTAAATTAATTATTAAATTGTTTTTTTTTATTTTAATTAATTTTTTTTTATAATAATGAATTCAAGAACTTCAACAATTGAATTTGATTTAAAAACAACACCAATTTCATTTAGAAGTTTAATTTTAAATACAAAAAAAAATCGATATGCAAGTCCAGATATGAAATTATTAATATCTAAATATAAAAAAAAATTACCAAATAAAAAAAATAAAACTAATATTATTCCAGATTTAAGAAATGATTTAAATATAAATTCTAGATATAATACTGTTGAAAATGATAAAAAAATTTTTCCTAATATTCATGCATTTTCTTCACCTAATTTATTAAATCAATCAGATCATTTAAAAAATAAAGCAAAAACAATAAATATAGATAATAAATCTTTTTTTAAAATTTTACCAAAGAAAAATTCAATATTAAAACCTAATTACAGAAATTTTATAAATGAATTTTTAACTGAATATTATACAAAAAAACATGCATCTCATTCAATTTATAAAACTTTAAATGTAAAAAAAAATGTATTTATTCAAAATATAAATAAATATATTCATAGAATTGAACCTCCAAAAAATAAAATAATATTTGGTTTAAGTCCAATTCCGACAAAAAGTAAAAATTTAGATTTAAAAATTCCAGAAAGAAATAATATAACTTTATATAATAAATATTTTCAAAGTCCTGCAATTGGAGAAAGATATGAAAGACATATGAATGAATTATTAAATTTAAAAAAAGCTATTAAGAATATTAAAGAAAAAGAAAATAAAAAAAAAGAACAATATGCATTTAGAATGTTATCTAATTATTTATCTTTAAATGGTATATTTGATAAAAAATATTATTCTGAAAATTGTTTAAGTAATTTTAAAGATTTTCTTGAAATTGATTTTGAAGTTAATCCTGTTATTTCATATAAAGGTTTTTTATATGATATATTAAATGGTGAATTTGATAAATATATTCAAAATCCAATGGATTCTAATAATTCATCAATACTTTATTATGAAAATCATTCAAGACAAAATAGTGATATTAATTATTATGTTCATCATAGTTAATAATATATATAATGAAAAAGGTAGTAAGTTAGTAATATAGTTTTTTATATACTTTACAAATTTATTTTTTGTTAAATTAATATAAAAACTTGTATGTACACTCAAATAAATAATTTATTTTTGTTGTTTATTAAAAAAAAATAGATTAATAAGAGTAAAAATATTTTAAAAAAATAAAATTCAATATCTTAATTTTTTTGGTTATATTTTATTTTTTTTCATTTTAATATAAAAGTTCAATATATTATTATTATATATTTAATATATTAAATATTTTGATTATTGGAAATTTTAATGAATTAAAAAAATAAAAATTTTTTTAAAAATATAAATCTTAAAAGTTAATATATAAATTAATTAAAAATGTCAAATTTGTTTAAAATACTTATCTTTACCTATCTCATTGTATTATCATTAAATGTAAAAATGGAAAAAACAAAGAAACAAAAACAAAAAATCTGTACAAAATTATCAAGACCAATAAGAGAAATTGCAGATATGAAAGAAGCAATTGCAACAATTCAAGAAGCAATTAATAATAAATCTCTTTTAGATACAGTAGATGAAGATTTATCAGATGAAACTGAAACTCTTTATAAATTATATAATGAATCTCTTGCAAATTTCACTAAAAGAGTTGCAATTTTAGATAATTCTGTACCTAGTTCTTTATTAGATCAATGTAGAGCACTTTATGAAACTATTGATCAATCAAATGAATCTTTGGAAAATTTCAAAAATTTAACTAAAACTACTCTTAAAACTCTTAAACAACTATTCAAAGGAGATTTTTAAATAATTTTATTAATAAATTTTTTTAATCAAAATTTGTTTTTATTATAATTTTTCATAGCCGTTTTAATGAATAATTTTATGAAGAGTCATTTAATGCTTTATTATAATTTTATTTATTTTTTTGTTATTTGTTATTTTTTTTTTTATTTTATATAATATTTTTATTTATTATTTATTCATATAATATATTAAGTAATCGCCAAAATTAAAAAATAAAAAAAAATGAAAAATCAAACTGTTCAAAATAAAAGAAAAGAAAAAGACGTAATGAAACTTTTAATGAGTAATTATGAAGTATCTTTAAAAGATGAAAACAATAAAAATGATTTATTTGTATTATTTCATGGACCAAAAGATTCTCCATATGAAGGAGTAAGAATAAATAAAATTTTTTAACTTAATTTTTTTTATAAAATTTAAATTTAGGGTATTTGGAAAGTCCATGTTTTATTACCCGAACAATATCCTTATAAATCACCATCAATTGGCTTTTTTAATAAAATGTATCATCCTAATGTTGATGAAAAATCAGGTTCAATTTGTTTAGATGTAATTAATCAAACTTGGTCTCCAATGTTTGATTTAATTAATATTTTTGATGAATTTTTACCTCAATTATTACTTTATCCTAATCCTTCTGATCCTTTAAATAGTGAAGCTGCTAAATTATTACAAAGTGATCCTGAGAAATATAATAAAAAAATTAAGGATTATGTTAAAAAATTTGCAAGTGAAGATATTATTATTGATAAAGATAAACATTGTAAAAATATTTTAGAAAATAATCATAATAATGTTAATTGTATAAATAATAATTCTATAACTGATTCTGTAAATAAAAATGAAAATAAAGAAATAAATGATGATAATAAAAAAAAAGAAAATGAAAATGAAATAAATGATAAAAATGATAGTGATAATGATGATATTAAATCAAATGTTAGTTCTGTTCTTTCTAAACCTAGTTTAGATGATATAGATCTTGATGATTAAAATATTTAAAAATAAAACATAAAAAAAAATTTGAAATATTTAAAATTATAAATAGAATAGAAAAGATGTACAAAGAATAAATATTATTAAATATATTAAATAGAAATACATAGAAAGATTATAAGTATATTTTATTTATTAGGGTAATTTTGAAAAAAATTAAATGATTGATATTTAAAATATGATTTAAAATATAAAATAAGTTAAACAATATATACATAAATTATTTTTAAAAATAATATTTAAAACAATATTCAAATTTTAATAATTTGAATCAAAAATAAAAATTATAAATAAAAAAGTTGATAAATATTGATTATATCTCAAAAAAAAAAAAAAATGGGATGTTCAAATAATAAAAATAAACAATTAAATCACTCAATAATAAAAATTAAAGAAGAAGATAAAAATAAAAAAAACATATTAAAAGATTTTGAAATTAAAATAGTTTTATTAGGTGATATAAATGTAGGAAAAACTTCAATAGTATTACGTTATTCAAAAAATATTTTTAAAAATACATATTTACCAACAATAGGAGGAGCATACACTCAAAAAAATTTATTATTAGAAAATGGAATTAATATTAAATTTCATATTTGGGATACAAGTGGACAAGAACGTTTTAGAACTATGTTAAAATTATATTATCATGATGCTGAAGCTGCAATTTTAGTTTATGATATTAATAAAGAAGAAAGTCTTATTAATTTAAATTATTGGATTCAAGAATTGAAAAATAATGTTGATATTAATAATATGATTTTAGGTTTGGCTGGTAATAAATGTGATATTGAAGAAATTGATGGAAGAATTGATTTTAAAAAAGGGAAAAAATTTGCTGAAGATCATAATTTGATTTTTTATGAAACTAGTGCTTTAAAAGGAATTGGTATTGAAAAATTGTTTTATGATATTGGAAATAAGTATTATGATATGATAATAAAGAAATGATTATTTTATTTTTAAATTTTATTTGATGTATTATTAGTTATTATTGTTTTAATAGATATTGTTAAATTTTTTAATTTACTGATGTAATTAGTAAAAAAGGATATTTTAATTTTGTAAATTAAATTTTTTTTATTAATTTTTATATATTTATATTATTTAATAATAAAAAAATAATTTTAAATTAAATATTAATTTATAATTTTTAATTTTTTGAATAATTGGAATATTCTTTAAACTTATAATTTTTGACCTTTTTTTAATTTTTAATTCAATGATAAATAAATATTTTTAAATAAATATATGGATAGTATATGTGAAACGAATGATACAAGTACTGAAACTAATTGTTATGAAATTATTCCAAATTTAACAATTGAAGATATAATCATATATATAAGTTCGTATTTTAAACATATGATTAAATATAATAAAAATCATAATATAAAGGCAATATGTGATGTATTTTATTCAAAAAAAATTCCAAATTTATCAATTGAAGACTTTTTAAAAAGAATAATCAAATATACGAATATAGAAAAAGCTACATTAATTTCTAGTTTCATATATATAAATAAATTTATTAATAATGAGAAATATATTGTTGGATTAAATAATATTTTTAGATTGATTATTGCTTCATGTACTATTTCTATTAAATTTCATGAAGATTCAAATTTTACTAATAGTTATTGTGGAAAAATAGGAGGATTAAGTTTAAAAGAAATAAATCTAATTGAATATAATTTTTATTCTAAAATTAATTTCGAAATGTTTATTGATGAAAATATCTACACATTAGTAGTAGAGAATATATATTATCATAGAGAAAAATATTAAGAAATATTTAATGTGTTATATTTGTAAGAAATAAAAATATTTAAACTTGTTTATTTGAACAATATAAATATTTATAAATAGTTGTTAGAACTAAGAAAAGTTTAAAAAAATATCAAACCAAAAAAAAAAAAAAAATTAATTTTAAATATTCCTAAAAAACATATTTGTCTCTATTAGATATCATTTTTGTTTAAAATTTAAACTTACTTTAAATAAAAAAAAAATAAATATTTAAAATAAAATAAAAAAAATAAAAGTAAATATGAAAAAATTACTATCATTAATATTAATACTTATTATTCAATTTATATACATAATATGTTGTGATGAATCTTGTCTTTATTTTACAGGGGATAATTACGGGGAGTGTACACAGTGTAATGACAATTATTATCCCTTGGAAGATCGACCATCATATTGCAGAAAAGAAGAAGAAGCAAAAGAAGATGGATATTACCGTGATGGCAGCGTTTTAAGACCATGTGATCACAAATGTAAAAAATGTGAAAATAGTAATAAGTGTAACATATGCAGAGATTCCTATTTCAAAAGTGGGGATGAATGCCTTACAGGATGCCCTGAAGAATCTTTCAGATTAGATTTTAATTGTTTTTCGAAATGTGCAGATGCAGGACCAGGATATTATTCTGTTTTATCTACAAAAACTTGCGAAACTATATGTCCCTCTGGAACAAAAAAAGATGAAACTCTACAAATATGTATAATTGAAAGAACTTCAGAATACATAGAAAAAGATTGTGAACTTATAATAGCTAATGTCACAGAAAAAAGAATGAATTTTTTTATTTCTTCTAATTCTTTAATTAAAGGAAAAAATTGTTTTATTCAAGTATATAATGCTAAGGACCAAAATATAATTCATAAAGTTGCTGAAAAAAATTATATATCTAAATTATTTTTAAATTCAGAATATAATAATCCAAATGTAATAGTAATAAAAATTGATTATAATCAAACTTATAATCTACAACCAGAAGTAAATGATGTAAAATTTTATTTATATGATAAAATAAGTGATGAAGTATATAATCGAAAAATTGATTTAGATTTAATAACTGAAATAGATAGTGAAGATTTGATTTATATTGAAAAGCCATTCATTTACACTGAAAATATTAAATTATTTCAAAGTAAATTTGAAGTATTTGATATATTTAATGCTAGAAATGAAATATATAATAATGCCTGTGTTCCATTTACTTCTGAATATGGCACAGATGTAACCTATGATTTTAGAAGAGAAATATATTTCTTTAATTTATCTAATTATTGTCAACATGATTCAATTATTTATTATTCAAGTTTTAATGCTGAAACAATTTCTATACAATGTAAAGCTAATTATTTGGAAAATGTTTTTATTGAAGATTTAATTGGAGATTCCAGGTTTAAAGTATTTAATTGTAGAAAATATATTTTTTCTAATTTTATTAATTATATGGGATTTTGGATTATTTTACTTATTTTTTTATTTAATATAGGTATTGCAATTCCTTTTATACTTACTTGTTTTAGTGTCATAAGAAGTTTTATGAGAATTTTCGAAAGAGGGTACAATAAGCCTACAGGACTTAGGTTAAAGTGGACTGTATTAAATCCACCAAAAAAAAATATAAAAGTAATTTATAAACCAAAAGAATTTATATTATCAGATGATTTTTTTAGGGA
>JAEEGK010007916.1_pt1 | contig 25231 bp, 21 predicted proteins | sample 8958771 | NCBI WGS metagenome assembly JAEEGK01 (sample SAMN16246547, study PRJNA631951) | gut metagenome | biome: gut microbiome; feature: rumen; material: SC-attached | host: Bos | place: Iran: Karaj | collected 2018-10
GACGGTCGGGAGTGTTCTTCTTGTTCTTCATGGTGTAGTATCTCGAAGTGCCGGGCATGCCGCTGGCCTTGTGCTCAGTGCATTCGAGGATGACTTTCACGCGTGCATCTTTCTGTTTCTTTGACATAGCTTATACTCCTTTCAAATGTGGCTGCAAAAGTACAACTTTTTCGAATACCAGCAACCAATTTTACGAAATTTTATTCTCCTGCGATAACCTTGTTCACAATTTGCAGAATTTCAGCCTCTTGTACAAGAGCGGCAGCTTCAATCTCGGCGGCTTCCTTCAAGATTTCGGCCTTGAAAGCCTCATCCTTGAGCGACGAAGCGTTGATTTTGACGTTCAAATGAGCACCCATCACAGCCGAACGTGCGCACAAAGCACCCACGCCAGCATCGGTGACGGAGTTCGGATTGCCGGTCTCGGCCATAGCGCGGACGACTTCAAAAGCCTTGAAAGAGACCTTCATCGTGCGGAAAGGCACCTGGGTGGCATACTTGGTGGCCTCTTGGATGGCGGCACTGCGGGCAGCCTTCTCCTCGTCGGTCTTCTTCGGCAAACCAAAAGCATCCATGATCTTATTAAAGGCATTAGTGTCCTCGTCAACCAGCTCAAGCAGCTCGTCCTTGATGGCCTGACCCTTGACGGCCCAGTTGGAGAACTCTTCCCAACGCTCGTCCCAGCCCGGCTTGTGAGATGACAGGTTGGCAACCATCGTGGCCAAAGAGGCGCCGAGAGCACCCATGTAAGCCGAGATAGAACCACCACCCGGAGCGGGGCTTTCGCTGGCGGTCTCGTTGGCAAAGCCCGTGCAGCTCATGTCGACGAGTTTCTTCTGCGAATGGTCTTCGATGAGGTATTCGATGACCTTTTCCTTCGGATCGAAGGGTTTCAGGTCGTCAAGGCCCATCGACTTGATGGCAATCTTCATGATTTCCTCTTCGCTCACGCCGAGGCTGCGTTGTTGCTTGGCCAGATAGAACTTACCAGCATCCATCAGCACCTTCTTGGGCACCAGACCCACGATTTCGCAACCAGTGACACGCACGCCACGGGCAGCGGCCTTGGCGCAGACCTCCTCGAAGCAGACGTGGACAGGCGACACACTGATGTTGGTGATGTTCATCGATACTTGGGCAATGCCGTAGTCCTCGATGAACCAGCCGATGGCCTTGGTGGCCTTCAACGTGCCAGGAATCATAATCGGTTTGCCGTTTTCATCCTTCATCGGCTTGCCGGTCACCTTGCCGCCTTCGCGCATCGGGCGACCCTTTTCGCGCACATCAAAGGCGATGGCGTTGGCGCGGCGCGTCGAGGTGGTGTTGAGGTTATAGTTGATGGCCACGAGGAAGTCGCGGGCACCCACTTGGGTGGCACCCGTGTGGGCCACGTGTTCGTTCCATTCGTTGGGGCCGAAGTCTGGTTTCCACTGCTCGGTGCCGAGGCGTGAGGCCAACGACTCGTACTCACCTGTGCGGCAGTAAGCGAGGTTGCGGCGCTCCTTGATGTAGGCGGCCTCTTCGTAGCAGTAAATCGGGATGTTCAGCTCGTCGCCGAGGCGCTTGCCCAGTTTGTGGGCATACTCGACCACCTCTTCCATCGTGATGTTGCTCACGGGGATGAGGGGGCACACATCAGTGGCACCCTGACGCGGGTGGGCACCGTGGTGCTGGCTCATGTCGATGAGCTCGGCGGCTTTCTTCACCACGCGGTAGGCGGCTTCGCACACAGGCTCGGGCTCACCCACGAAGGTGATGACGGTGCGGTTGGTGGTCATACCGGGATCCACGTCCAGCAGCTTGACGCCTTCCACTTTCTCGATTTCAGCGGTCACTTGGTCAATGATATTCTTGTCGCGGCCTTCGCTGATATTCGGCACGCATTCAATGAGTTGTTTCATTATTTTGTATTTAAAGATTTAATATTCAAAGATTTAAAGATTTTTCCGAGTCGGGTCTTTGGACTCCCCCCTGCCCCCCCTCTCAGAGGGGGAAGCCTACCGGGGTCTGGCCTATCGGACGCTGCCCGAAGCTGCGCTGTGCTTGCATCGGGTTGTGTTCGTATTGCCCCTTCAGGGCTTTGCTCCCACGTCGCTTCGCGCCTCCCCCTCTGAGAGGGGGTGCCCGAAGGGCGGGGGAGTCAACAAACACGCATCACTCCACACCCGCTTTCGCGGCGGCAAAGGTACGGCTTTTTTCGGCACAAAATGAAAATCAATCTAATTTAAAAGAAACAGGAATCAATTTCCCGTTTCCACACTATCCGGCTCCGGTGCCAACACATCGCCTTCGAGCAGATATGGCTCGTCAACACTGTCGTTTCTAACGGTATCCGTGGCAACGATAGTGTCATCAGGATCCATTGGCATTCCTGCCGTAGGCTGGACCAACGGGCCACAGGACGCGGCGGTGATGGCCGTTCCAAGCGTCATTCCGGCAAAAATAGCTGCCTTGCCTAAACGTTGGCGTTTCTCTAATTCGCGCTCAAGATAGCGCACCTCCGCCTCACACTTGGGGCAGGTGCCTCGGCAGTCGCCCTTATGGGTGCATTCCGAAGTGATTAGCTCAATATCGTTCTCCGCCGCAATCTGCTTGCGGATTTCCTTCAGGATTTTGCAGGTTTGTTTGCCTCTAGACATGGTGATTCAAAGATTCAAAATTCAAAGATTCAAAGATTCAAGATTTCGCATTTCAAGATTGGCCTTTGGCTGCTGGCTACTGGCCATTGGCAGTATTAACCAAGGCTTGAGCCTTTTGCATTTTATGAAGCTGCCAAAAGCCAAAAGCCAGAGGCCAGAAGCAGTCAACGTCAAAAGTCATTATTTCTATGTATATGTATAACCTAAACTTTAATCTATTGTTTGGCTAATTTGAAATTAATGGGCAACGTATATCTAACGCGGACTCTTTTCCCTCTTTGCGAGCCTGGCTCCCATTTTGGCATCAGACCTATCACCCGAAGAGCCTCTTCATCACAGCCATAGCCTATGCCGTGAAGCACTTTCCCAACTGTAATAGAGCCATCTTTCTCCACATAAAACTCAACAAAAACTTGACCTTCTACCCCTGCTGATTTGGCTTGCTGAGGATATTTCAAGTTGTTTCCAATAAACTCGAACAGCTTTCGTTCACCGCCTGGAAACGATGGCTGTGTTTCTACTATGCAACCGAAAAACTCTGATGTCTCTAATTCAACTTCTTCCTCAGTAATCGTATCCATCTTCAGTGTATCGGGCTGCTGCGCAAAAGCCGTTTGACTCGCTGCCATCAATCCGACAGACAAGCCCGCCACCATCGCGACCTTACCTAAACGTTGGCGTTTCTCCAGCTCACGTTCCAGATAGCGCACTTCTTCCTCACATTTCGGGCAAGTACCGAGGCAATCCCCTTTATAGGTACATTCCTCGATGACCAGCTTAATGTCGTTCTCCTCCGCAATCTGTTTGCGAATTTCCTTGAGCATTTTGCAGGTTTGTTTGCCTTTTGCCATGGCTTTCTGTTTTTAATGTGTAATCATCGGAAAATGAAGCTTCTGCACGCATTGGCAGGCGAAGGGGATTTTCTCTCCCGAACTCAATTCCCAAATGGCGGGCTTCCATTCCATGAACTTGAAAAGTGCCGCGATTTGAGCATCTAACGGGGCATTGACACCTTTTATTATATCAATGTGCGACAAATGGCCGTTAGGCTCCACCGTGAAGGCGACTTCCATATCTCCGTATGCATTGCCGTCTGCATTCTTGCCTAAGTTTTGGGATAGGAATTCCAAAAGGACAGACTCCCCGCCCTTAAACTGCGGCGCATGAAGGCGAACCGTGTTTTCAAACAAAGTATCAGAGACATTGTACTGTGATTTATCACGATAGAAAGCAGCGAGTCCCTTATCATCGTATTCGGTTGTCTCCGGACGCCTCAAATCTCCCCCAACCACAACCAGACTTTTCATTCCAGGAACCATAAATTGGCTAATCTCCTCTTGGGTCAGCACATGGTGGTAGGGAAATGACTCTGGAGGATAAAGAGGAATGGCGCCGTATTCAACAATTGTCACGTCCCCTCGCAATGTCTCCAAATTATTCTGATTCATATTCAAGCTGTCCGGCTGCTGCGCCAATGCCACTTGAGTCGAACTCATCAATCCAACAGAAAGACCTGCCACAACCGCAGCTTTTCCCATGCGTTGCCGCTTCTCTAACTCACGCTCCAGATAGCGCACCTCGGCTTCACATTTTGGGCAAGTTCCGATGCAGTCTCCTTTATAGGTACATTCCTCAATGACCAGCTTAATATCGTTCTCCTCCGCTATTTGCTTGCGGATTTCCTTGAGGATTTTGCAGGTTTGTTTGCCCCTTGCCATGGTATTAGTTTTTTGTATTAACGTGGCAAAAATACGAATTATTCTGAACAAAACAAGGTTTGAAGCAACTTTTTTTTACGAAATGGTCTATTGATTATAATTCTGGTTTCGCACATCCCTAGGGGATGTATAAGTATAGATCGTTACTGTTTTACCGAACGAAAATCCCTACGGGATTTGTCGGATGCAATTGCAAGGCATCCCATCGGGATGCATGTTCGGTAAAGCCAAAACCAAGAGTCAACCCTCATCCCATCGGGATGAACCACAACCTGCGGAACTTGAATAACAATAATTACTTTTTCGGATCCTCAACTTTGATGGCATTGGTGTCCTCAATCGGAATGGGAGGCTCGCCTTCAAGCCGCACAGGCTCCGGCAGGGTGTCGATGCGAAGGGTATCGGGCATATTGGCCACCACATCGCCAGCAAGAGGTTTTTCGGGGATGGTATCCGTCTGGACCACCTTGTTGTTATCGAAGGCATCCACTGGCATTCCAGCCAAAGGCTGTATCAACGGTCCGCATCCCGCTGCAACAAAAGCCGTACTGAGCGACATGCCTGCAAAAACAGCCGCCTTACCCAAGCGCTGGCGTTTCTCCAATTCGCGCTCCAAATACCGCACCTCGGCCTCGCATTTGGGACAAGTGCCTGCGCAGTCGCCCTTATGGGTGCATTCCGAAGTGATCAGTTCGATATCGTTCTCCGCCGCAATCTGCTTACGGATTTCCTTCAGGATTTTGCAAGTCTGTTTTCCTCTAGCCATAAACAAGTGTTATTCGGTGTTCTCTTCATTTAATTCAATTAATCCCATTATTGGTTCGTCCAAAATGATGGGAATGGGGAATGGGATTTTCTGGACGCAGCGGCATTCAAACCTAGAAATACTCCCATCCTCCAACTCATATGCCGCCGGTTGCCATGTCATGTCTTCAAATAACGCTTTCACTGCAGAATCCACTTTACCATCTATCCCCTTCACAATCTCTACATCCTGCACTGCACCGCTTGGCGTCACCGTGAAGGCGACTTCCATCTCGCCGTTGTAGTTATCGGCAACTTCTTCTAACTTAAGCGCCATCTCTATCAACATCTTGTGTTCACCTTCGGGATAGCAGGGTGCCCTGAACTCTTTCGCTGTTTTGACCAATTCTTCCAAACTCTCACAAGGTTTTCCATTGGGGCGAACGTATTCATATTGGATCTCGCCACCAACGACCTTCAAGTTTTCCATCCTTGGAAAAACAAACCTTGACTTCAACAGGCTCTGATAAGCGTCGACATCGAAAGTGAAAACATTGCGATACATGGGGAAGATGCCCATGAGCGGTTCATCGATGGTATCGGGCTTTTGTGGCTCAGGCGTGATGGCCACCACGTCGCCCGCAAGAGGACGATGGATGGTGTCATCAGTCATTTCAGTATTCGAGCAATTGGCATTCGACTTGGCAGTATCAGCCGTTGACCCACAAGCCGAAGCTGCCAACAAGGTGCCAATTGACATCCCAGCAAAGACAGCAGCCTTGCCCAAGCGCTGGCGTTTCTCCAGTTCGCGCTCCAAATAACGAACCTCAGATTCGCATTTCGGGCAGGTGCCGAGGCAGTCCCCTTTGTAGGTGCATTCTGAAGTCACGAACTCAATGTCGTTCTCCGCCGCAATCTGCTTACGGATTTCCTTCAGGATCTTGCAAGTTTGTTTTCCTCTAGCCATAATGATTCAAAGATTCAAAGATTCAAAGATTTAAAGATTCAAAATTCAAAGATTCAAGATTGGCTACTGGCTGCTGGCTACTGGCCATTGGCAGCTTCAACCGAAGCTTGAACTTTCAACATTTTGTGAAGCAGCCAGAAGCCAGAAGCCCATTCAACATTCAGCATTTCTCATTCATAATTCCCAACTGAACAACTCTCAACTGACAACTTACCTTATTACATACGTAAACTCATCAATATTCACGACCCCCATCGCCTTGAGGCGTTCCACACTTTTCGCCACATCCTCATCGGTATTGAACTCAGGAATATGGGGAACACGCACCATGACGCGCTTCGGGTCACCTTGCTGCAAAATCCATTCCAAATTCTTCAAAGCCAAATCAATCGCTTTCCCCGTGTAAGCCAGATAGGTTTCAGGATTCATATCCTTGATGTCGACGATGTAGCCGTCCAACACGGCATCCATCTCCTGAACCGTCTCAAAGGGCACGTGAAGGCTGGTTTCGACCACAATTTGCCACTGCGGGCCACAAAGCGCCCGGAACTCCTTAATGAACTCCTTCTGCAACAAAGGCTCTCCCCCACCAAAGGTAATGCCGCCATGCGTGGCCAAGAAATACAACTGGTCAATCTTCACCTCCTCATAAAGTAACTCAGGCGTGTAGACGCGGCCTTTGTCCATGTCCCACGAGGTCTTGTTGAGGCAATACTTGCAGCGCAAAGGGCAGCCATTGAACGTCACTAAGGTAGTGACACCCTCGCCGTCCGTCGTCAGGCGATGGCGGCCAATTCCGAATATCTTTGCCGTTGTCATTCCAAGTATTTTGGCATTTCCGACTCGTCAACATAGCGTCTCTCGGGCATGAACAGATTGAACACGATGCCCACACGAGCATTGAATCCACTCGTATTCATAGGCTTGAATAATCCAAACAGGTTGTTGGTGGTCAAGTAGATGTTACAGGTCTCAATCATGGCGGAGATGCCGAGACCGAGGTTGTCGTAGCTGTGGGGCATCATCGTGTAGGTGGCACACACGTTGAGGTTGTCGAAAAACGAGCCACAATAGGCCACCGTGAAGGCGGGACGGAAACCACTGCCCAAGAAGCAGCCCTGCAACTGTGCGCTGAAGCGGTTTTGGTCATCCAGGTCGTAATTGCCACGCAGCAAGAGATTGGTATTCAAAGCAGTATTGTATTTCTGCATCGGAGCAAACTCCAGCTGGAAATACTGCCGCAAGGTGTCCAAAAACTGCTCGCGATACTCCTGATCCGAGGAAATCTGCTCTATTTGTTTCCAATCCAGACCGCTGAAAAAGAAACTTCCGTTGTCATAGAATTGTCCGGCATCGTTCAGCTGACTCGTCAAGCTGAGGTTGTTCTTTCCCCAGTGGATAAAGCCCAAGTCGTGAATGGCGGCCACAGTGCTAAACTGCTCATCGAAGCGGTATTCGGCAGCCAAATCGATACCGAAGCCTGGATTGCGGAACAGCTCCCCCATGCTGAAAGGACCGTTTCCCATCAGCTTTCCCGATTCATCCACGTAAACCGCATTGGGCATGGCGGCCTTCATGGTCACATTCTCCTTCAACCGAAGCGCGTAGGTATCGGGGTCGGTATAAAGCTCGGCATGGCAGTCATCAGTCTTCACATCCATGACGCCGAAAAGCAACTTGGCCCTGCCACCCACCGACAACTGCTTCGTGACATTCATCTGATAACCCACCGCCCATTCCTGATAGGCCATCACGTTGAGGTCCATGTTAATCTTGACGGGATTGTCCTCGCCTAAAAATGCACCATTGCCGTAGCCCAACAGCTTGAAAAGCCCGTTGCTGTATTTCGCATCACCTTGCACCTTCACTCCCCAATTAAAAGTCCACAGGTCTTTGTCGAAGCGTTTGTACAAGGTGAACAAGTCCCAGTCGGCATTGAGGCCAAAGTAGTTGTTTTCCTTCATGCTGTTGGCGAACTGTCTCAAGTTGATTATAGCAGGACGGCCTTGCGCATCAAATTCAAAGAGGTTATCGTAGCGCAGCGTGGTGTTCTGCACATTGAGGCCGATATTGCCGATGACGAGCGACATGACGCTTTGGTAGGGCAAGTCGGTGGCCGGATTGGCGTTCATCTGATACGGGTTGAGCCGCATGAAATCCACAGGCGACACCTGTTGGCCCTTGGCTGATGCAAAAGCGAACACCAAGGCTAACACAAACAGGATCCTATATGGTTTTTTCGTTTTCACTCTTTTCAAAATTCAACAGTAGCCTTGTATTTCACTCTGGCTTTGACAAACAAACTCAATTGTTGCTGGCCTTTCAGACACACATTGTGAGCATCAGTATCAATTTCATAAACCGAAATCAAACGGTTGGAATGATTTACGTGTTCAACCTTTTCTCCTGTGATTTCCAGCGTCACATCAGTTGTCACAGGTTTCCCATCATACGAAGCGTGGATCAATCTGTCTTCGGCGACCAGCGGCTCCGTGATTTGCCCTGTCTCAGCATCGTAGGCGAAGAACTGCGCATTCAGACCCAACGGAATCGTCGAGGTAAAGGTCAGTTCCAACGTCAGCTTTTCAATCTGTTCAGGCGCATCAATCTTCAGGTTGAGATCGGTAGTGTCGACAAACCGCACGTCATTGACGGCAAAAGCAAAAGGAATCTCCGCATCAACCATGACATCAATGACGCAGGTGTCGGACACAGAAACCATGTCTGACATACCTGACGGATTCACGATAAAGTTGGAAGTCGTATACAGGCCGGTCTCATTGGCTGAAATCTTGCCGCTCAAATTCCTCTCAAAGACTTGCCCGAAACTGTTTTGCGATGGGATGTCGACCGATACTGGTTGCGGGCCAAAAACAGGATAAGGAATGTGATCATCAGCGATAAGCCAGGCCGTGTCCACATCCAATCGAGCTTCCAAATCGAAGGTATTGCGTTCGAAAAGTCGCATACGGGCACCCTGTACTTGCAACGATCCAGAGGCATTGCCAGGGAACAAATTCATGGTCGTGTCAAGGACGTTCCTCGACTCGTATGGATTGACAAAACCACTCATCTCCTTGATGGCCAGTTCGCTACCTTTCACATCCACCTCAAAAAACAGCTCTTGGCTAGGTATGCTCTGCAATCTGACAAACACGTCATAGCCCAACCTAAGGGTATTCGCCATATCCGTTTCATAATGCAATCCGTCAAGGTCGAACTGGATGTCATTTGAATTCAAGTCGAAATCAAGCTCCAAATCATGACCTCCATCGTCTGTGATATCGGAAGAATGGATCACAAGGCGGCGCAGCAGTCCGACATTGGTGTTGACATCGAAATCAAAATGCCCCGACTTCATCTCGGCTTCCACTACATGGATGTTATCCGACTCAAACACAATCGTCTGCTCGAAATGGAACATCGTGTCGAAAGCTTGAGGCAAAATAATTGGGAATGGATTCTCAAAAGAAAAACGCTCGTTATACTCCAAATCCTTAAATCTCAACATGCTATCTCCATCCACCACACCAAGGTCCTCAAAATGGAAACCGTAAGTAAGTATTCCGTCTTCCGAACAGGTAATCATACTGTCGATATTGAACTGCTGCATCAATTCCGACACAGTGAACGAACCCGAACCGATGGGCAGCAAAATCTCGCCCTCGGCGTTCACACCATGCACATTGTTCACGTCAAAATGATCTTTTTTGCACGAAGCAAAAAGGCAGGCAAACAGACCTAGCAACAACGCTATTCTATGGATTCTCATCATACGAATTTACCATTCAAAATCATCTTCGCGACCTTGTTAGCGCCATAATAATAAGGCATAAACTCCAGCTGCGTCATTGGTTGGGTGATGATGAGGTTGGCGAGCTTACCCTTGGTGATGCTACCCACCTCATCGCTCACGCCCATGGCATAAGCCGTGTTGAGTGTAGTGGCGTTGAGAGCCTCTTCAGGGGTTAGACGGTAGCGGATGCAGGCCATTGAAAGGATAAGCTGCATGTTGCCCGAAGGCGAAGTTCCTGGGTTGAAGTCGGAGGCCATGGCCACTGGCAGACCCGAGTCAATCATCTTGCGCGCTGGCGAGAGCGGCAGGTTGAGGAAGAAGGCGCAGCCTGGCAGGACGGTCGGCATGGTCTCGGTGTCTTTCAGGCACTCGATCTCGGCATCACCCATCTGTTCGAGGTGGTCGACGGAGATGGCGCCGTATTTCACGCCCACTTGCACGCCGCCCGAGATGGCCATCTCGTTGGCATGGATTTTCGGCCTCATGCCATATTTGATACCCGCCATGAGAATGCGTTCAGTGTCCTCGACGGTGAAGAAGCCCTGGTCGCAGAACACATCGATGAAGTCGGCCAAGTCCTCGGCAGCCACCAGCGGGATCATCTCGTTAATAACCAAATCCACGTAGTCTTCCTGGTGGCCACGGTATTCTATCGGGATGCCATGCGCACCGAGGAAATTCGACTTGATGGTCATGGGCGAGTTTTCTTTCAGGCGACGGATGACACGGAGCAGTTTTAGCTCGCTCTCGGTGGTCAGGCCGTAACCGCTCTTGATCTCGATGACACCCGTGCCCATGCGCATCACCTCATCAAGGCGTTGCTGGGCCATGTCGTAGAGTTCATCCTCCGAAGCCGCCGCCGTCGCCTTAGCCGAGTTGAGGATGCCCCCTCCCCTCTTGGCGATTTCCTCATAGCTGAGGCCACGGATCTTGTCGACAAACTCCAGCTCACGTGAGTTGGCATAGACCAGATGCGTATGCGAGTCGCAGAAAGCGGGCATCACCACGCTGCCATTGACATCGTAAACGTGATGGTTTTCAGCTAGATATTTCCGGCAGGCATCCGAATCCATCGGGCCGTAGTCCTCGATTTTCTTACCTTTAATATATAGGAAAGCGTTCTTGGTTCTTCCCGTTTCGGCCATTTCCTTGCCGCGCTTCAACAGCCGGCCCTGTTCTTCGATGCCGACGAGTTCTTTGATATTGACAATAAGCATGGTAAATGAATTTTTTGCAAAAATACAGAAAAAAAGGCCATTTGCACGATTTTTGCTATTTTTGCCCCGAAAAATCGAATCACAATGAGAAAATACATCCTTATCGCCATGGTTATCCTTGCCACCGCCTGTTCGGCCAATGCGCAAGAGAAAAAAGAAGAGTCCAAGGTCAAGCATCTGACTTACAACGAATTCCTAAGTAAAGTCTGGAACTTCAAGAGCAATCCAGACACTTTTGAATATAAAGGCAAGCTGCCCGCCGTTGTCGACTTCTACGCCGACTGGTGCGGTCCATGCCGCCGTGTGGCTCCCATCATGGAAAAAATGGCCGAGGAATATGATGGCAAGTTGCTTGTTTATAAGGTGAATGTAGACCAAGAAAAGGAGCTCTCAGCTGCCTTCAATGTGAAAAGTATCCCCATGGTGCTTTTCATCCCTATGGAGGGACAACCTATGATGCAAGTCGGAGCCTTGCCTGAGGAAGGCTACAAGCAAGTCATCGAGGAGCAATTGCTCAAATGATGTTGATTTGAAGCCATGAAGAAAGCCGTCATTATTTGCATGCTGCTCATCTTGGCAAGCGCGACTGCTTGTTTTCATGAAAAGGATTCAAAGATCCAATCCATCACTTACGATGAGTTTTTCAAAAAGATTTGGGATGCGGAGAAGCATCCCGATTCTTTTGTCTTCGAGGGGAACACGGCTGTCATCGTTGATTTTTATGCCAATTGGTGCGGTCCATGCCAACAATTGTTTCCCATCTTGGAGAAGTTGGCCAACGAATATGAAGGAGAACTCATCGTGTACAAAGTCAACAAAGAGCTAGAGGAAAATCTGGCTTCTGCCTTTAAAGTACATGGCCTTCCCGCCTTGCTCCTCATACCCAAGAGCGGCCACCCCTTAAAAATGTATAACGGCCTTCCAAGCGAAGAAAATTTACGGACAATCATCGAAGAGCAGCTGCTCGACAAGCCAAAGCAACAGTAATGGTTCTTTTCACCACAGCCTACTTTCCCAGCATCAGCTATATGGCGCGTTTCCTGAAAGAAAACGAGCCTGTCATTGAGGTGTGGGAGACCTACCACAAGCAGACCTACCGCAACCGCTGCCGCGTGATGACGGCCAACAGCGTGGAGAGTCTGAGTGTGCCCGTGGTGAAGGTGAACGGCAACCATACGATGACCAAGGACATGGCCATCAGTCCCATCGAGCCTTGGCAACACATCCACAGCCGTTGTTTGGGGTCGGCTTACAAGGCTGCGCCTTATTTCGACCATTACTACGATTATCTGCGCCCTATCTTTGAAGGCCGTTTCGAGCGACTCATCGACTTGAATGATGCGGCATTGCAGGCAGTGCTGAAGATGCTGAAAGTCAAGAAGGAGATCGTTCACACGACGGACTATGTCCGTGAGGCAGAGAACGATTTGCGCGAGGCATTCAGCCCAAAGAAACAAGCTGACGCGACGCTTTTCCCAAAGTATTATCAAGTGTTTAGCGAGAAGTTCCCCTTCGCTCCCGATTTGAGCGTGTTGGATTTGGTGTTCAATGAGGGGCCGGAGGCGGTAGAGTATTTGAGGGAACTATAATCCCTGGATTGCTTCGTGCCTCGCAAATCGAAGATTCGACGATACGCAGTGAGTCAATGACGCAAAGCGCGTCCGGCGCAAAGCGTCGCAAGTCCTGTCGTCGCTTCGCGTCTTTGCGAGGAGGAACGACGAAGCAACCCCAAAAAAAACAATTAGAACAAGAACATTGAGATGAGTTCTTTGAGATACCCATCAGGCAGATTGGCTATTCCCGTGCGACTAATCTCGTCATGCTCGGCGGTTTTCTTGCGAATGACATACTTGCGTTCCTTCCCGTCAATGGTAGCAAGAAGATGGTAATTGCCTTTGTATTGTTGCTCAAGGCGGGCATTGAATATTCGTAATAATCAGCCATTTTACATTTCATTTAAATTAACTTATCTGATGATTTAAGTGTATATTTAATACTTAACTTAATAGATAATTGTATTTATTTTTCAATGCAAAATACAGAATTATTCTGAATAGCAAGCGCTTTTAAAAGTTTTTTCTAAAAATATTCCGCTTCGTTCGGTCGGATTGGGAATCCGCCTAAACTTACTTAAAAGCCTCGGAGAAAACGCTCCGAGGCTTTTTTGCAACTTCTGTCAATTTGAAATCACTTTGACAACTTGTAACTGCCAGTCCAAGACCCATAATTAATAGAAGTAACCCCATTGCGTGAAAGAGATGGGTAACTGCTCTGTCCTTCCATAACAGTTACTTGAATCACTGCGGTTTCACCAGCTTTTACAAGACCTGCATGAACTGCCGCAGTGCTCAGATTCGAGTCGTCGGTATAGACATTGTCGGTGCCGCCCCAAATCCTGCCATCAGTTTTTCCAGTCACTCGGAAGGAATAGACATCGCCATTCTTGCCACGGTAGCCAGCCATGTTTTCCGGAGCCGTCTGAACCATATCCGAATTTCCGTTCAGAATCTGATAGCTACCAGAATAAGAGCTATAACCATTGGATGTGACGCCATTGCAAATGATAGAAGGGTAGCTTTCCAATCCGCCAAGAAATCTCACTATCACATTGCCTGTTTCCCCTTCTTTGACCACACCTGCGTGGACAGCGGCAGTGGCAATATCCGAATCATCGGTATAAACGAAATCATGGCCACCCCAAATCCTACCGTTGGTCTTGCCCGTCACTTGGAAGGTGAATTCTCCAACTCTTCCTCTAAAAGAGGTCAACTTGCCATCAGAAGGCGCCAACATGGCATCACTTGTCAGGGTTCCCGACTCCTTACCTGTGATTTGGTAACTGCCAGTATACGAGCCGTATTGGTTGGATGTGACACCATTACGGGTAAGGGCCGGATATTCGTCTAGCCCAGGAAGAATTGTCACTTTTACAATGGCCGTTTCACCTACACTGATGACACCGGCATGGACAACAGCAGTACTCAAATTCGAGTCATCGGTATAGATATTGTCTATACCACCCCAAATTCTGCCACCCAATTTTCCTGTCACCTTAAAAGCTAAGGAAACACCATTTTGTCCACGATAAGAAGTCAAATCACTCGGCGCATCGGGCTGTGCCGTCGCCATCATTGTCGCTAACAGAATGATTGTCAGCATGAAGCACTTTTTAGTTTTCATAGTTTCTATTTTTATGTTAAACATTAAGGTGTGTTTTCAAGTAACCAAAGCAAGGATTTGTATTATTCCTAAACTCCAGAAAAAAACTACTTTTCCGGATAAGCAATCCTAACGTGATAAATGTTCATCAACTTCTTCTTCAAGACCTTGCGGCAGGTCTCAATGTCGTGAAGCGTGAGGTCGGTGTTGAGGAACTGTCCCGCCTCCATCTGCTTGTTGATGATGTTGTCCACCAGATCACTGATTTTCTTTTCGTCGGGTTCTTTCAGACTGTGTGAAGCGGCCTCGATGCTATCGGCCATCATCAGGACGGCGGTCTCACGTGAGAAGGGTGCCGGACCGTGATAGGTGAATGGCGTCGGGTCGATTTCCTCGTCGGGATGGGCCTTCTGCTCGTTGATGTAGAAATAGTCGGTGCGGCGCGTGCCATGGTGGGTGCGAATAAAGTCGATGATGCGTTCAGGAATATGGTTCTTATGCGCCAGCTCGATGCCGTCGGTCACATGAGAGATGATAATTTCGGCACTCTCGATATTGGAAAGGTCATTATGTGGGCTGTAGGCGCCATGCTGGTTCTCCGTGAAATACATCGGGTTGTTGATTTTGCCCACATCGTGATACAAGGCGCCTGTACGGGCCAAAACCGTGTCGCCGCCAATTTCGAACAGCACTTCCTCGCAAAGGTTGGCCACCTGGATGGAGTGCTGGAAGGTGCCTGGCGCAGTGGAAGCCAACTGACGTAACAAAGGGCTATTGGTATTGCTCAATTCCATCAGCGAGAGCGAAGTGGTCACACCGAAGATACGCTCAAACAACAGGATGAGCGGTTGGGCAAGCATGGTGAACAAGCCATTCAGCAACAGCAGGAAGATGACCGGCCAATCGACCTCTGATGTGGTAAGGAAAGTAAAGGCAAGATAAACCAACAGATAACCCACAAATACGAACAAGGCCGCTTGGATGAAACGATGGTGTGCCCTTTGGCTCGACATGCTGAACACCGTCAGCACCGTGGCTACCAACTGCATGAACATGAACAGGAAAGGATTGGGTACGGCCAACGAAATCAACATCACGGCGAAGACTTGGGTAGAAAAAGCCAGACGCAAGTTGAAGAACGAGCCCACCATGATGGCCAAAAGACAGACAGGCATCATATAAATTAGTCCAGGAGTGAACTTGACCAATATATAGGATGGAATGATAATCAACAGCATAAGCGTCAGTATCAGGACAATGTTTCTCATCTGGCCAAACACCTTCTTATGCAGTTTGTTTCCATACAAGCCCATCAACACGAAGACCAAGGTGACAAGGAAAATCTGGCTCAACAACACCCGCAGCGACTCGTCGCTCGACATGGAACGCGAGGTGTATTCGCGCTGCAACGAATTCAGCTTATTGTAGATATTCTCATCGACCAATTCCCCTTCCGAAACGATGACTTGGTCTTTCTGCACCATCCCGTAGGTCAGCGAGACGGCAGCTGCTGCCTTGTCGACCTCTTTCTTGGTAAGGTCGGCATTGTAAAACACGTTTTGGCGCAAAGCACCATTCACAAGCTCGGAAAGCAACTTTTTATCAATCTGCTTATCAGTATTTTCCAACATCTCAGCAACGGCTTCCGTAGCACTATTCATACTGTACAATTCTCCGTAACGGACACTGCGCATCACCTTGTTGCGAATGACATTCACTTCGGAACTCGACTCCAGATTAGCAGTTGCGTTATCGTAGGCCACAATGCCCTGCTCCTCAATAGAATCGAACACGTTGAAAAGACAATCCAAGTTACGGTCGCGATCGAGATGCGAAGCGGCATCCCATTGGGCTTCAAAATTGACAAACAAGAGGTTACGCGAGGCGACCATCTCATCGTCATTGAACATGAAAATGGGTTTCACTTTGGCTTTTGCGGCCTCCGTCTCCGCGTTCAGGGTCTCATAACCTTTGTAAATCGGGAAATCGAATGGGGCATAAAGTGTCTCGTGTTGCCAGGGTTTTGAGAGCTGGTATTCGTACTTGAATTTGCCCGTGCGCGGCATCTGCCAGCAAACCAATACGATGGCCACCACAAAAACGAAAACCCGACCTACATTATAATAACTATGCCTTATTCTATTGAAGAAATCCTTTATCTTACTCATAGTCAAATGTTTAATAATCAGCATCACCGATTAAACCGAGGGCTAAATTAAGAAAAACTCCAATCACTTGAAAAAAAACGGCGAAAAAAGGCAATTTGCACGGAATAGTTCACTAATTTAGCGGTCAGAAAAAACGAAAAGAAAATGACCTACGGCATCTGCAACCTTACCGCCATTGCCATGCGCAAGGAAGCCCGACACGCTTCGGAGATGGTGAGCCAACTCCTTTATAATGAAACTTATACCGTTCTGGACACAACCAAAGAATGGGTGTTGATACAGACCGAGGATGGCGCCTATCCTTATCAAGGCTGGATACAAACGAAACAGTTTTGCGAGATCAGCGAAGAGGAATTCAATGCCTTGAAAGTCAAGACTCCTTATCTTATTAATAAGCCCGTCGTGCAGAACAACGGGCTGCTTCTGACCATGGGCACGCCGCTCTACGAGCCGCATCCCGATGCCGTGTTGATGCCCGCCGAGTTTCATCCCGACCTCTTGGTCGACTACGCCAAGCGCCTGCTTGGCGCACCTTACCTATGGGGCGGCCGCATGGCGATGGGCCTCGACTGCTCGGGCTTGACCAAGGTCTGCGCCCGCTTGAGCGGACTCCTCCTCCCCCGCGATGCCTCGCAGCAAGTGAAGGAAGGCGAGTTGGTGTATTTCCTGCAAGAAACATTGCCTGGTGACTTGGCCTTCTTCGGCGATGAAGACGGCATCATCACCCACGTGGGCATCATCATGGGTGGCGAACAGATCATCCACTGCTCTGGGCAGGTCCGCATCGATTATCTTGACCAGACGGGCATATTCAACAAGGAGACGAACGAGCACACGCATCGTTTGCAGGCCATTAAGCGGATGAAATAATGACATACGACTAAACACCCATAGACCATGTAAATATTATACATAGTTTCTTGGATAATTAAAAACCAGCATCCATGGAAACAGAAAAGACTTTCAAATATTATGCCTTCATCAGCTACAAGCGCGAGGATGAAGAGTGGGCAAAATGGCTGCAGCATAAGCTTGAGCATTACAAACTGCCATCCAACCTAAACGGCCGGACTGACTTGCCAAAAGAGATACGGCCAATATTCAAAGACACCTCAGAACTCAACCCTGGTAACTTGCCGCAGCAAATTCACGATGCCTTGGAGCAATCCAAGTTTCTTATTGTCATCTGTTCGCCTCGTTCGGCCCAATCGGAATGGGTGAACAAGGAGGTGGAGACCTTCATCGAGATGGGTAAGACGGACAAAATTATCCCTTTCATCATTGACGGTAAGGCCTTCGCCAAAAATCCCAAAGAAGAATGCTTCCCAAAAGCTATTACGAACCTTCCTTCAGAGCAAGAGATCTTGGGAGCCAACATCGGCGAAATGGGACGTGATGCCGCCGCCGTGAAGGTGATAGCGCAAATGTTCGGACTGAAATTCGACGACCTTTGGCAGCGTTACGAACGGGATCAACGCAAAAAACGCAATTGGATTATTGCTGCAAGCATATCGGGATTCCTCTTTATGGCTGGAGTTGCCTTTTGGATGTATGCACAGCGGCAAGAGACCCTGAAAGCCAACTGGAAAATGATGGAAAACCAGGCGAGATTTGTGGCTGAAAAAGCAATAAGTATTGCAGCCGAAGATTCCTATTTGGCAAAATTGTTAGCCATTGAAGTGCTGCCAGACGACCTAAATCATCCTAATAGGCCATGCACCATTGAGGCTGAGATAGCACTCAGAAAAGCCGTAAGTTTCAACACCGCCTATTTAAAAGGGCACACCGACATAGTCTGGTCTGCCAATTTCACGCCTGATGGAAAACAAATCATTTCTACATCGGAAGACAACACCGTGCGCTTTTGGGACGCATATTCCGGAAAAGAAATCAAGTCTATCACGCCCCCTTTCCACTATTACCATGCTTTCATTAGCCCCGATGGCAAACTCATTGCATTTATTGACGATTACTATAACGAAAGCAACATCTATGTTGTCCACATATATGATGCAACGAATGGGAAAGAGCTCTTGGTACTTCCAAACAATCCAGAAGAATGGAATAAAATACATATCGTTGGATTCAGTCTCGACAATCAGAAGATTATCATAGCCTCTGATGAAAACAACATAATCTGGGATATAGATTCAGGAAAAGAACTATGTAGGTTGGAGAATGCTCCGTCCAATATCTATTCCGTTGCATTCAGCAGAGACGGGAAACGCATCATCACTGGGGACACAGATAACAACATCAAAATCTGGGATGCCGAGTCAGGCAAGAAACTAATGACATTAAAAGGCCACACTGGCTTTGTCGATGAAGTATTCTATAGCCCCGACGAAACCCGAATCTATTCACAAGGAAGAGATAGCACCATTCGTATTTGGGATGTTGTTTCTGGCAAAGAGAAAAAATGTATTAATAGCCACAACGAAATTACAGCAACAACGCTCAGTCCAAATGGAAAACACATTGCATCAGCCTACGGGGGATACATTCATTTTTTGAATGCCAAGACTGGCGAGGAGACGAGAAAACCGCAGCCAATAAATTCCAGAATCCATTCAATTTCTTTTTGTCCTGACGGGAAACGCATTTTGTCCGCAAATGGTAATCACACCATCCATATTATGGACTTCGAAGCAATTGAGGAAGAAGGGAAACAAACCATTCAAAGCAGAACAGTTTCGGAACGGTCTAGGATAACGAGTCGTGACAGCACAATTATTGCATACACAGTGTCCTACGATATCCATGTTGTTGATTCCAAATCGAACAAAGAATTACTATTTTTTGAGCATCTTGGAGCACCTGTCTTATCTCTAGATATTAGCCCTGACAACACAACAGTAATCGCTGCATTATGGGACGGAACCATTCGATTATGGGATATCGCTAAAAGAGATACTATCATGTGCATTAAACCGCAAAACGACTATGGTTTCTCAAATTTTGTAGCATTCAGTCCCAATGGCAAACATTTTTTGTCTATCTCAAACCACGTAACCACCACTATCAGTATTTGGGATGCTCGAACAGGCGACGAAATCCGTGTCATAAATGGACACGATGATTACATTTATTCTGCTACCTTTAGTCCCGACAGCAAATACATAGCCTCTATTTCAAGAGACAAAACCGTTCGTGTATGGGATTCCAAAACAAGTTTGGAAATAAAAAAATTTGACATTGATTTCCCAAAATACGGCGAATACGGCGAACACTTTGTTTCTTTCAGTTCTGACGGCAAATATATCATTGCAACAAAAGACGACAATACTATCGTAACATACGACTTCCCCCCCCTCCAAGAACTCATCGACCAGACCCGCGAACGTTTCAAAGACAGGCCACTTACACCAGAAGAACGAAATATGTATTATTTGGAATGATATGCGAAAAATTTCACAACGATTTTTTTACAATGATTTTTACTATATTTGCAACCGCAATTTTTGAATCTTCAAATCTTAAATCTTTAAATCATAAATACCAAACATGAACAACGCACTGATTACATTTGCGAAGCCGGACAACGAGCCTGTAAAAGCTTATAGACCAGGCAGTCCGGAGAGAATCGAACTCCAGAAGGAACTCGAAAGACAATCCAACGAAATCGTTGAAATCCCTGCCATCATCAACGGCCAGGAAGTCCGCACGGGCGACATGGGCGAGGTGGTGATGCCTCACGACCACAAGCACGTCATCGCACGCTACCATAAGGTAGGCGAAAAGGAAGTCCGCATGGCCATCGACGCCGCCCAAGCCGCCAAGCACGACTGGGAGAACACGCCTTGGGACGAGCGCGCCGCCATCATGGCACGCATCGCCGAGATGCTGGCCACCAAGTACCGCGCCCGCATCAACGCCGCCACCATGCTCGGTCAGTCGAAGAACTGCTTCCAAGCCGAAATCGACAGCGCCTGCGAGACCATCGACTTCTTCCGCTACAACAACCACTACGCCAGCAAGCTCTACGCCGAGCAGCCCGCTTCGGCCAATGACCAGCTGAACCGTACCGAATACCGTCCCTTGGAAGGCTTCGTGTTTGCCATCACGCCTTTCAACTTCACCTCCATCGCCTCCAACCTGAACATGACGCCCGCCCTGATGGGTAACACCACCATCTGGAAGCCCTCGACGACTGCCCTGCTGTCGAACTACACTGACATGCGCATCTTCATGGAAGCCGGCCTTCCGAACGGCGTCGTCAACTTCCTGCCTGGCAAGGGTAGCGTGATCAGCGGCGTGGCCCTGAAGGACAAGAACTTCAACGCCATCCACTTCACTGGTAGCACCGCCACCTTCAAGAGCCTGTGGAAGACCACTGGCCAGAACCTCGACATGTACAAGGCCTATCCTCGCCTCGTGGGTGAGACCGGCGGCAAGGACTTCATCTTCGTCCACAACAGCGCCGACCCGCAAGAGGTGGCTGTGGCCATCGTCCGTGGCGCCTTCGAATACCAAGGCCAGAAGTGCTCCGCTGCCTCGCGTGCCTACATTCCCGCTTCGATGTGGAATGATGTGAAGAACCGCGTGGGCGACATGATGAGCACCATCAAAATGGGCGACGTGAAGGACTTCACCAACTACGTGAACGCCGTCATCGATGAGGCTTCGTTCGACAACTGCAAGGGCTACATCGACCGTGCCAAAGCCAGCAAGGACGCTGAGATCGTCTTCGGCGGCAACTGCGACAAGAGCGTCGGTTACTTTGTGGAGCCTACCGTAATCCTCGCCAAGGTGCCTGATTACGAGAGCATGGTTCAAGAGATCTTCGGACCCATCATCACCATCTACGTTTACGACGACAACAAGTTCGAGGAGATGCTGGATGTGTGCGACCAGAGCTCGCCTTACGCCCTCACCGGTGCCTTCTTCGGCAACTGCATGAAGGCCCAGAGAATTGCCAACGACAAGCTACGCCATGCAGCCGGCAACTACTACGTGAACGACAAGCCCACGGGAGCCGTGGTCGGCATGCAGCCCTTCGGTGGTGCCCGCGCCAGCGGCACCAACGACAAGGCCGGCGGTCTGTGGAACCTCATCCGCTGGACCAGCCCCCGCGCCATCAAGAACACCTTTGTTCCTGCTGCCGCTTACGGGTATCCGTTCTTGGCACAAGATTAACCGTTACGACAAACACCAAGAAAAATCCGCCAACATTATTTGGCGGATTTTTCTTATATTTGCCACCTAATCCAAAACATATCCTATGAAGAAACATTTAATCAAAGCCATCGTTCTAGTCCTGCTGTGCTGGACCGCGGTGACGGCCAACGCCCAATGGGCGGTAGGCATCAAAGACGGCTGGATCCGCACTTCGGCTGACCGCACCAATTTGGGGCGTATCGATGAATCATATTCTCCACTGAGCGGCTATGACATTGGCATTCAAGCCCATTATTCCTTTGTCGACTGGATGGCTATCCGCATCGACGTGGATTACATGCGACGCTCGCACCGCATGGACCGCAATCTCTTTATTGCATCGGGAGCCTTCACTGAGTACCGCAACGACTATCTGATGCTTCCCGTGATGGCCGATTTCTCCTTTGGCGGCAATACGTTGCGTGGCCATTTGCTTTGCGGCGGCTATGGCGGCTATTGGCTAAAGACGAATGTCAATGGCAAAAGCATGTCTACCACAATCCTCGACAATTTTTTCCACGAATTTGACGAAAGCCGTCCATTTACATCTGAAGACCAACGTTTTACTTCTGGTTTGGTCGGTGGTGCAGGCCTGACGGTCGAAGCATCTAATCACATTGGCATCAACATTGACGCGCTTTATTATTACGACCTTGTCAGTTATAACAAGGGTTATGCTCATTTGAGCGACCCGCGTTATCTTAGCACTTTTTCCTTAAGTTTGGGCGTATACTACAAATTCTAAAATTGAGAAACCATGAAAAGAAATATCATCATTTTGGCAATTATCGCCTTGGTTTTCAGCGGATGCCGCAAAGAAGCCGACTATCATCCCTATATCGGCGAAAACGGAGTATTGGCCTACAATAGCTATTCCACCCAGTTTGAATACCTATGGAAATGCGTCAGTACAGGGTACGTCTTTTGGGATGTTGACAAAACCGACTGGGATGCCGTTTACGACGAATATATGCCCAAATTCGCTGCATTGGACGCAAAGCATGAGGCAGACCAAGAGGTAAGAACTTCTGAATTGAAAGAACTGTATGAAGGTGCTATGGGTGGATTGAAAGACCATCACATGGCCATTAAGGTGAAGAACTTGTTCCCACCAACGGATGAGATAAATCCGTTAGTCTCCGTTTCACCAGGTGATTTGGAAATAGTGACAAGAGACTATTATGTCGAGAATCGGGAATCTTCTTTGATGCGCTTGGTGGCCTTGCTTCAAACTTTGGGTCAAGTTTATGAGATTGAATCCCCTGAAACGGTGTCGTTACAAGATGTGTCAGGTCAATTGATTGCTTATTACTTCTGTCTAATCAAATTACCAGACGGCCGCAAGATCCCTTATCTATGGCAATCGTCGGTAAGCATGACGAGTATCCTGAATTTTCTCGGAGCTCATGGCGATGGGGGTATGGCAGCAGCCATCGTCGACCATTGGTTTACTGCCATCAAAACCATGCCACGTGAGCAATTGGCAGGCATCATTCTCGACAACCGTTGCAATACTGGCGGCCTCAATGCTGACTTTAACTACGTCGTCGGTTCCTTTATTAATACACCGACCGAAGTGTTTAAAACCCGCTACAAGGAAGGTCCCAACCGACTTGAGCACTCTGTGTGGACGCCATTGATTATCAATCCATTGAAAACTTATCATCGCGACCTTACTGCCGAGAACATCCCATACGTGGTGCTGTGTGACATGTATTCCACTAGTATGGGCGAAATGGAGCCTATGGCCATGAAAAACGCATTGTCTACAAGTTATATCATCGGTGAGCGTACTTTCGGCGCAACGGGGCCCTTGATGCCCTCATACATTGACATCACATATGGCGGTCCTTTCGGCGATATCAATAGCACGTACCATTACATCTATACTTCCACGTTCGAATCGATGGTGAATGGAGAGGTGTTGGAAGGCATTGGTTTCACTCCCGACAAGGTGGTCAATCGCAAGGATCACAACGGAGATTACAAGCCTCAACTTGATGCGGCCATTGAGTACATCAAGAATTATCATTGACAACCCAAAACAATTATATGTAAATGACAAAATGAAATAACACAAGTTTTTACTTTTGCTTTTCGCCCTTCTCGCCTTCGGGCAACTGGATAGACGCAGGCAACTACAGCACCTCGTTCCATGAAGATGGCTTATGGAATGATGCAAACAACTGGTCGCCAGGTGCATTGCCCTCTTCCAACGACAATGTCATCCTTAACGCCAATGCCACCATCCCGAGCAGTTTTGTAGCCCAAGCGGGTACGATTGAAATGGGGACATCGGGCAACCTTATCCTCAACGACGGCGCTCAGCTCATTCACGGCAACGGCGGCGTGACGGCCACGGTGAAGAAGGAGATTACGGGCGTGGGAAACTCTTGGTCAAGTGCCAGTAATGGCTGGTATTTCATCGCTTCGCCAACGATGGCTGAGAATGGGATCAATCCTACGGCTGTAAGCAATTTGGTTGGCTCGGATTATGACTTGTATCGCCTCAGCGGTACCACATGGGAAAACGCCAAAGCTTACGAAAACGATTTCGTGCTGAATAATGGTGCTGGTTATTTATATGCGAACAAAAACACTGTCACTCTTGAGTTCACTGGTAAGCTCAAGCCCTACAGCGAGACAAACCAAGCCAACCAAGTGAATGTCGAGAACATGGATTTGGATTACCTGCACCTGATTGACAACATGACCGGCGCAGATGTGGATTTGCTTTCGGTTCCTGAGTCTGTCGAAGAACCGAACACAACGGGGACTGGCCCTTCGACAAGCTCAGGGTCCAGTTACACCTTCACCGCCAAAACCACCGACTATACCAGCCGTTTCCGCTTGGTGTTTTCCATTTGCGGAGGACGCAAATAGCGACAATGATGGCAACGATGCACCGTTTGCCTACATCAACAACGGGGAAATCGTCATTACAGCGGACGCGGGCGATGCCCAGTTGCAAATCGTTGACATGAAGGGGCGCGTCATTGCCTCCTATGGCGGACACACGCGGTGTGTCCCTACCAGTGGAATGCCTGCGGACGTGTATGTATTGCGTCTGATTGACGGCGATTCCGTCAGGACACAGAAGATTGTCATCCAATAAATACCCATTGGGAATGACAACAAATTGAAAAAGGTGGGGGAAACTCCACCTTTTTCAATTAATATCCCTATCTTTGTCGCCTGTTAATGAATCAACTATGAAAAAAGCACTACTTTTCGTCCTGGCCCTCTTGACGGGCGTCATGCTACAAGCCCAAGAATACCGTTTTAACACCGATCAAAACGGCTTCAGCATAAGCAGTCGCAACAATACGACTACAACCATCCACCACAAAGTCAGCACCATTACCATTGAACAAGCTGACCGTGATGGTTTGCAAGGACAATTCATCACCCTGTCAGGCATCCATATCGCTAACCAAACCGGAGCCCCCGACCTGCCTAGCGGCAGCACCTTGGTGGCTATTCCCAATGGTGCCAAACCTTCCATTAGGATGGTGCATTCCCTAACAAAGACAATCCAAAACGTCGACCTCATCCCTGCCCCACAACCCCAGCTGGACAACGACGACTCCCCTGCTGTGTATCAGAAAGATATGAGCATCTACAGCCGTAATGCCTTCTATCCGGCCACCCCCTATCAAATTTCAG
>JAEEGK010007917.1_pt1 | contig 25229 bp, 24 predicted proteins | sample 8958771 | NCBI WGS metagenome assembly JAEEGK01 (sample SAMN16246547, study PRJNA631951) | gut metagenome | biome: gut microbiome; feature: rumen; material: SC-attached | host: Bos | place: Iran: Karaj | collected 2018-10
CGTTATAGTTACGGCCGCCGTTTACTGGGGCTTCAATTCAGAGCTTCCCGCTTGCGCAGTGACCCCTCCTCTTAACCTTCCAGCACCGGGCAGGTGTCAGTCCATATACTTCTCTTTACAGATTTGCATAGACCTGTGTTTTTGGTAAACAGTCGCCTGGGCCTCTTCTCTGCGGCCCCCCTTAAAATTGCTTCCAACGGGGGCCATACTTCTCCCGAAGTTACGTATGTATTTTGCCGAGTTCCTTAACGCGAGTTCTCTCGTACACCTTAGCATTCTCAGCCTACCCACCTGTGTCGGTTTACGGTACGGTTCTCCACATCCTGACCTTAGCGGCTGTTTCTCGGCGCTGTGACTGCACCCGCTTCGCCCTCCCGTGAGAGGACTCGCTGTCGCGGCTCATCTCGGGACATGTGCTTGACTGTGTCCCTCTACAACTTGCCGCTTGGACCGGAACTACCGTTCTCCGGCCGGGCCTCGCCTGACGCGTCACCGCATCGAAAATGTGGAAAGTTCGGGAATATTGACCCGATTCCCATCGACTACGCTCTTCAGCCTCGCCTTAGGGGCCGACTTACCCTTGGGAAGATTGCCTTAACCCTGGAAACCTTAGGTTTTCGGTGGACAGGAATCCCACCTGTCTTTTCGTTACTCATGCCTGCATCCTCTCTTCCGATACCTCCAGCACCCCTTGCAGGGCACCTTCTCCGGCCTACGGAATGCTCCCCTACCCACACGCGCTATTAGCGCTGTGCCGTAGCTTCGGTTCCATGCTTAGCCCCGTTACATTATCGGCGCATTACTACTCGACCAGTGAGCTGTTACGCACTCTTTCAAGGTATGGCTGCTTCTAAGCCAACCTCCTGGCTGTCTTCGCAATTACACTTCCTTTTCCACTCAGCATGGATTTGAGACCTTAGCTGTCGGTCTGGGCTGTTTCCCTCTCGACTACGAACCTTATCGCCCGCAGTCTGACTCCTGCATATTTTCTGACGGCATTCGGAGTTTGGTTGGGTTTGGTATCCGGTGAAGGACCCTAGCCCATCCAGAGCTCTACCTCCGTCACAGTCCGTGCAAGGCTAGCCCTAAAGCTATTTCGGGGAGAACCAGCTATTTCCGAGTTTGATTGGCCTTTCACCCCCATCCACACCTCATCCCTGTCCTTTTAAACGGGCTAGGGTTCGGCCCTCCATCCGGTTTCACCCGGACTTCAGCCTGGACATGGATAGATCACTCGGCTTCGGGTCTAACGCACACTACTTGACGCCCTCTTCAGGCTCGCTTTCACTGCGGCTCCATGACTCCAGTCATTTAACCTCGCAATGTACGTTAACTCGCAGGCTCATTCTACAAAAGGCACGCCATCACCCATTGCTGGGCTCTGACCGTTTGTAAGTCCACGGTTTCAGATTCTCTTTCACTCCCCTCCCGGGGTTCTTTTCACCTTTCCCTCACGGTACTATGCGCTATCGGTAGCTGGCAGGTATTTAGCCTTGGGAGATGGTCCTCCCGGATTCGGACAGGATTCCTCGTGTCCCGCCCTACTCAGGTGGCCAGAATGCAGACACTTCAGTTCAACCTACGGGGCTCTCACCCCCTGTGGCGCGCCTTCCCAGACGCTTCGGCTACCGATGTGTTTTCTCCTAACTGCACGGGGACATGCACATATCCCCACCTGGCTCCTACAACCCCGCCGCGACGCAACGGTGTGCACCTTGGCACGTCGCCGGTTTGGGCTCCTCCCCGTTCGCTCGCCGCTACTTAGGGAATCTCTGTTGATTTCTTCTCCTCTGGGTACTTAGATGGTTCAGTTCCCCAGGTTTACCGCTCATGCCACTATGTGTTCATGGCATGGCATACGTCATCCGGACGTATGGGTTACCCCATTCGGTGATCCGCGCATCACAGGATATTTGCTCCTACACGCGGCTTTTCGCAGCTTATCACGACCTTCTTCGTCCGCCAGCTCCAAGGCATCCGCCGTGGACCCTTTCTTACTTGACCATATTATTTTTATGACCCTTCTCTGTAGCTGCATCCAATTTGAATGCAACATTTTTTTAAAAAAACAAAAACTGGGCTTGAAAAGACTTGAACTTTTGACCCCTGCCTTATCAGAGCAGTGCTCTAACCAACTGAGCTACAAGCCCATATAAAAAGAAAGAGTTGAAGTCTAAAGCGTTGGGTCTACAGGTGAAGTTTCACCTTCGTAATTTTTCCTTTCTCTCAGAAAGGAGGTGATCCAGCCGCACCTTCCGGTACGGCTACCTTGTTACGACTTCACCCCCCTTACCGAGCATACCTTCGGCGGCGCCCTCCTTGCGGTTAGGCTGCCGACTTCGGGTGTCCTCAACTCGGGTGGTGTGACGGGCGGTGTGTACAAGGCCCGGGAACGTATTCACCGCGCCGTTCTGATGCGCGATTACTAGCGATTCCACCTTCATGGAGTCGGGTTTCAGACTCCAATCTGTACTGTGATGCACTTTTTGCGGTTCGCTCTGCCTCGCGGCTTCGCCTCGCTCTGTATGCATCATTGTAGCACGTGTGTAGCCCAGGACATAAGGGCCATGATGACTTGACGTCGTCCCCACCTTCCTCCGGTTTGTCACCGGCAGTACCATCTGAGTCCCCATCTTGATGCTGGTAACAGACGGCAGGGGTTGCGCTCGTTGCGGGACTTAACCCAACACTTCACAGCACGAGCTGACGACAGCCATGCAGCACCTGTACAGCGGCGGCAAGCCGCTACGCGATCTCTCGCGTATTCCACTGTATGTCAAGCCCTGGTAAGGTTTCTCGCGTATCATCGAATTAAACCACATGCTCCACCGCTTGTGCGGGCCCCCGTCAATTCCTTTGAGTTTCACCCTTGCGGGCATACTCCCCAGGCGGTACACTTAATGCGTTGGCTCCGGTACCCAGGATTTCTCCCGGACACCTAGTGTACATCGTTTACGGTGTGGACTACCAGGGTATCTAATCCTGTTCGCTCCCCACACTTTCGCGCCTCAGCGTCAGTCCATGGCCAGGAGCCCGCCTTCGCCACCGGTGTTCTTCCAGATATCTACAGATTTCACCCCTACACCTGGAATTCCGGCTCCCCCTCCTGGACTCTAGTGGCTCAGTTCTCAGCGCATCTCCCCAGTTGAGCCGGGGTATTTTACACCAAGCTTGAGCCTCCGCCTACGCGCCCTTTACGCCCAATAAATCCGAACAACGCTCGCCACCTACGTGTTACCGCGGCTGCTGGCACGTAGTTAGCCGTGGCTTATTCATCGCCTAACGTCATCCCGGTGCCATTCCCTGCACCGGTTATTCTTCAGCGATAAAAGAACTTTACAACATCTCTGCCTTCATCGTTCACGCGGCGTCGCTCCGTCAGGGTTCCCCCCATTGCGGAATATTCTTAGCTGCTGCCTCCCGTAGGAGTCTGGGCCGTGTCTCAGTCCCAATGTGGCCGTTCACCCTCTCAGGCCGGCTACTCATCGTCGCCTTGGTGGTCCGTTACACCCCCAACTAGCTAATGAGCCGCAAGCTCATCCTGCAGCGTGGCCGTGGCCACTTTCATGCCATAGTTCAATCATTGACATCTCATCCGGTATTACCCTGTGTTTCCACAGGCTATCCCCAACTGCAGGGCAGATCACTTACGTGTTACTCACCCGTTCGCCACTCTCGGACACCCGAAGGTGCCCTGCCGTCCGACTTGCATGCTTAAGACGCGCCGCCAGCGTTCGTTCTGAGCCAGGATCAAACTCTCCATTATTTATCCCGGGGCCGAAGCCCCGGCTTTAATCTAATATCAAATAAGATCCAATCCCTCTCGGAATTGATCAACTTCTTCGTTGACCCGCTTTAGACTTCCTTCTCTTCCAATTTTCTCAAAAAGCAACTTCCCTTTTAGGCGGTTCCAGCCCCTCGGACAGGCCCCGCTTTGAGAAAGCTTTTCCGTTCTATCAGATTTAAAAGCTTATGTCAATGTTTTTTTTAAAAAACTTTTTTTACAGCCCGAAACTTTCCGCCCCGGGGACCATCAACATATCTGATATAGCACTGCCATTTCTGACCGTGCCCGATTAAATTACTACATTCTACTAATTTTTGTCAACACCCTCGCGTAATTTTTTAAACAAAAATAATAAATAATCAAAAAATGTAATAATTGTAAAAATAACAGAAAGCACATAGAATACCATCGCAACGGCCCATACAGAATCAATTGCCCCCTGGCAGCATCCGGTTCTTTCAAGGCTGACAGCAATGAGAGAACTGATGGCTGCAAAGGCATAGACCCACTCTTTTATCTTTCCGCCCATCCGCGCTCCCATGGCAAAACCGTGCTTCATCATTATCATACGCATGAATGTGACAGATATCTCGCGGTATACAATTATTGCAAACATCCATACAGGCATCCGCCCGATTCCAACAAAACAGAGGAAATATGTAAGCCGTGCGAATAAATCTGTATAAGGATCAAACATCTTTCCGAAATCAGAGACAAGCCCGAACTTCCGTGCAGTATAGCCGTCCATAAGATCAGAGATATCCATCAGGAACATCAGAATCCAGCATATTATGACAGAGCCGCAGGCAAAGGAACCGTCAGTCCATACAGGGAACATAAATATAATGAGAAATATGGGGGAAAGCACAATACGCACTGCAGAAAGATAATTGGGCAAATTTTTCATTATTTATTAATAGTTTTCCTTATAAAAATTATGTAATCTGCAAGGGAGAGAAGTGCTGCCGCCGCAGAGAGCACAAAGAAGAACTGTGTTATCCAGTAAATCGGTGGCACAAGGCATGCAAATAAATCAATCTGCCTTATTGTGATATATACCAGCCCGCTGATACCGGCTCCTGCATAGGCACAGGCCTTGAGCTTTCCACCCATCCGAGCCCCCATGGCAATACCACGCTTCATCATCATAGTGCGCAGGAAAAGAATGGTGACCTCCCGATAGAGGATGATGGCGAAAACAAAAACAGGCATAAGGCGGATGCCTACAAAGCACATGAAATAAGTGAGCCGGCTGAAGACATCTGCAAAAGGATCGAATATCTTGCCGAAGTCGGTTACCTGCCCATACTTGCGAGCTGCGATTCCGTCGAAGAGATCAGAGAATTCTATTATTATAAAAAGAAGAATGCATACAATTATTGAAAGTGCGGTGAACTGCTCCCCTGCCCATATTGGAAGAAAGAAGAAGAACATGAAGAATGGGGAGAGAATGATGCGCAACGCTGTAAGCAGGTTCGGTAGATTCATAATAAAATTGTATTCCCTATTAAATATAATTGTCAAGTAAAGTGAAATTTGTGGGTATGTATATTGGTCCACTGGCGGTGCTGGCACCAGTAGACTGTCCGGCAGTTCACATCATAGACCATGGAAACAACAGTTGGACACACCTCCTGGGCCACAGCCTTAAGGATTGCAAAACAATCCTCTACATCAAAATCGTCGGAAGCTTTCTGCAGCATGGACTCTGCCTTCTTATACCTGTCCCAGCCCATCCAGGGATGCACTTCTGAATTCTGCTTGAAGGGAGAGAAATTGGTCATGATCTTATAATCAGGCTTCTCAAAATACTGATGTCCCTGCCCCGGGATAATGTGGAGCACATTGCCTTCTGCATCTGACAACGCAGACATGAAGGTGACACCCGGAATGCTGAATATCGGCTCAGTCTCTGCAATTGCCTTTATCGCATTCAAACTCTTTTTCTGAAGCAGCAGGTCGATGTCCAGCATAATTATATTCTGTCCGTTCTCAGCTGGATTGCTCCGCTCATCAAAAGGCCAGCAGGTGGGCATTCCCACAAAGTCGCCCCTTGAGTTGGCACCGAACAGGGGAAGCCATCCTTCCTTTGCATCATTTATCTCTATGAAGACACCATCATCCGTCGGCCGGACACGGTGCTCCATATTCAGAATGTCCAGGTTCCATCCCACAATAGTTTTCTTTTTATTAATGACAATGCTGGTGCACATCAGAAAATCTGTCCCGGCAGCTTAAGCTTTTTCTTTGGCGGAAAGAGCTGGTCAAACTTCTCCACATCCTCATCTGCCACATAGTAGCCCTTAGGAGTCTGGTAAACACCGGTTATGCCCTTCAGATAGCCTGGAATCAGCTCCCGGCCAAGGAAGAATGATGAGTCTGCTCCTTCAGGCAGGTCATGATATCGTATACCAAACTTGCTTGCATAATCGAAACCGCATTTGCTGTAGAAATCGATATTGCCCTCAAAGAGCACTGCGCCGAAACCAAGTTCAGTCGCCTTCTCCAAGGAATAATCCAAAAGAATTTTGCCATAGCCCTTGCGCTTTAATTCAGGCGTTATGCAGATAGGCCCCATGGCAAGCACAGGAATATCCCTGCCGTCATCTCCATTGATGACAGTCCGCATGAACATATTCTGCCCTATAAGAAGGCCATCCTTCTCCATGACAAAATCCAGCTCCTTAACGAAAGCAGGATCATCCCGGAGCACATGTATCACATAATGCTCGCTGCATCCAGGCCGGTAAACATTCCAGAAGGATTCCCGTATCAGGTTCTCCACTGCTCTGTAATCTTTCTTCTGCTCTAATCGAAATGTAATATTGTCTGCCATAATTCTTTATACCATATTTCAAAAGTATGAAGAAGTATAACTTGACTTTACCAAATATATTTGGTATAATTTTCTATATGCCAATGAGTGGTGAGCAAATGCTCAAACTGTATTTACAAAAAGATTGGATAGTTATCTCTCAACGAGGTTCCCATGTCAAAGTAGCAAAGGGAAACAAGCGACAAGTCATTCCAATGCACAAAGAACTAAAGAAAGGTCTCGAGAAGGCATTGCTCAAATATTTGGCACAGGAGGAATAAACATGAAATATCATTTTTCTTACAAAATAGATGATGACGGCGTTTGGGGTAACTGCTGCGAAGTTCCAGGCTTATATGCACAAGGTGATTCAGTAGAGGATTTCAAAAAGAATTGCGAAGAAGCCTTGAACCTAATGTTAGAGGAACCAGAAGATTCTCAGGTTGAGTTCAATTTGCCAGAAAAGAAGTATGATAAAAAGAAAAATACTATTCAAGTTCCAGTGTATCCAGAAGTAGCTTTTGGTATGATGCTCCGTATGTATAGACTTAAGCACAAGATGACTCAAAAACAGGCTGCGGAAAAGCTGGGTATGAAAAATGTATACAGCTATCAGCGGCTTGAGAAGAAATCCAACCCCACCCTTTCTATGCTGAAAAAAGTGACAGAAGTGTTCCCTGATTTAGAGCTAGATATGTTGCTTAATTAAAAAAGGGCATACTGTTTAGCATGCCCTTTTCTATATATCTATTCCTCTCTATTCCTCCAAAGCTCGGACAGGACGTGAAAAACATCTTTGACTTGTTCCAGCATATGTTTCATTTCCTGTTTCAAAATCAAGATAATAAGCTGTTGAATTTGCCCCTCTATTTGACGACCAATATTTCCCCCATAATGCCCCTTTTCCAATAGCGATAAGTGAATTATTTATAGCCTCCTTGTTGTTATATAACTGATGGAGTTCGTTTAGTGCGGGCAAAAACCAGCCAGTAGTATAATTAGGCACACTATAATTATAGGCAAAATAGATTGCATTAAAATCTAAAAAGTTAAGATAATTATCTGAAGCACATTCAGAGGCAACAGATGCTGTATTATAACTTCCATTATTCCAAGTTAATTGAGAAGAAATACGATCATATACATAAGCTGATGCCCAAGCAGTTCCTGGGTTATTACCCATCAGACTAACCATATAAGTTTTACCAGTGATTCCATAAGACCCGCTATTACCTTTATAAGCCACTACTCCAGCTGCAGGACTAATAGCTAAATAACTAGCTGTAGCAGTTATAAAAGAACTATATGACACATATTTGCCATTTTGAAGCACAACATCCCCCACCTCAAGATCATTAAGGTTTGCATAAACAGGAATAAAACTATCAAATACTGCAGTTATATTCACACTGTCAGCTGGCATAGTAAATGTGTATTTACAACCCTCTTGTATTGTATCTATTGGTACATTTCCACCACTTGCCTTTGTAACTGTCAAAGTATCAAGTTTATACCCCCCTTGGGGAGTAATATTAAGAGTTATAGATTCCCCTACCTGAGGTGTTCCTGTAAATGACACGTTTCCTCTCGCTTGGCTTCCTGTACCATTTATATTGTACGTTATTTTTCTAAATAAAGCGCTGACCACTACATTTTTATTAGGTATCGTAAATCTATATGTAGTTCCGACAACTACAGGTGTAATTGAAATTGCATTATTGTTAGAATCCTTAACATTAATCTCTTCCAATTCATATCCACTTTCTGGTGTTACAGTAAGAGTTACAGTTGTTCCTGGAGATAAATCATTTTGTGGATTTGCAACAATGTTTCCATTATCTAACGGATTAATTGACACGTTATACCCGGTTATCCATTTCGCATACACTGTGATATTCCCAGTCACTACTGTATTAGCCGTAAATTCTGTTCCTTCTCCATTCTGCCCTGTGAACCAGCCACAGAAATAAAAACCATCCTTTTTAGGAGCTGTTGGAAGTGAATCTACTTTTGTATTAGGGGAACTTACTATCTTACTTGTAGGAACCGGATCAACAGTTGCTTCATCTCCATCAAAAGTGACTGTATAATTATATTCTTCCCACTTGGCAAATATTGTCATGTTGGAAGAAACTACAGTATTCCCAGCAAATTCTGTACCAGCTCCTTCTGGTAATGTATACCACCCCCCGAAATTATAACCTGTTTTGGTTGGTGCTGTCGGGAGCTGTCCTACTGCAACAGCTGGGGGAAGCACATCTTTGCTTGTAAAGCTCGGTAGTGTTGTTGCCCCCTGACAGTCAAATGTTACAGTATAAATCTCAGTACTATATCCTGCTATGCTAGCAGAATAAGTATTCCATCCACCGGCAGCCTTATAGTCGTCAACACCCTCAACAGGCACACTGACAATAGCTGTACAGCCTTCCAACGCTCCTGTTCCAAGTGCAGGAGGTGTGGCTGTTAGCAGAACTATACTGTTTAAACCAGCACATCCAGAGAATGTGCCGCTTCCTATAGAAGTGACACCACTAGGAATAGTCAAGGTAGAGATTCCAGTACATCCTGTAAATGCATTATCCCCGATAGAGGTGACTGTATTAGGAATTGACAATTCTGTGACAGCATCACAGTTTTGAAATGCCCCTGCTCCGATAGCAACAACTCGGTAGCCGTCAATAGCTTCTGGTATTATGATGCTGGCAAGTGTCTTCCCTCTGGCAGTGAGGTTGATTATCCTGATACATGAAACGCCAATGGCTCTCTGCTGACCATCCAAAGCCTGGGCAGGAGATCCCAAGCTTATTATCTCGTAATTGTATATAGCCGCCCACTTGGCATAGAGTGTAATGTTCTTTCCCTTATAAGATGTTCCTGGTGCAAAATTCGTACCAGAACCATTTGCAGCAGTATTCCATCCGTCAAAAAGGTATCCGCTCTTAGCCAGATTTCCAGTATTGGACTGGATAGCCTGAGCAGTTTCCTCGTCACCATGTTGAGAAGCTGGCACTATGCCTGACTCTGCCCCATTAGGATTATAGCTTATTGTAAACGTCTCATTTACCGCACCGCCGCCGCCCCCGCCACCGCAGCTACTTATGACAAGTGCCAAACAAAACATTGTTAATAAGTTAAAAATCCTTCTCATATGATCTCCCTGGGGTAATCGAAATGGCCGATATTTCTCGATAATATCGAGTATATATATAGAAATACTCGATGTCAACAAAATTTGTTCAATTATTCTCGGCTATACTAAGAATATGAGCAGTTATTCTGAAGCTGTTAGACAAAATATAAAGTACTATAGGGAGAAGCAGGGAATATCCCAAGTAAAACTGGCTCTTCTATGTGATTGTGGTACTGGCACTATAGGGGGCATTGAAGCTGGAAAAGCAAATCCCTCGCTAGAAATGCTCATCAGAATTGCAGAAGCACTTAAAATAACTCCAGCAGATCTTTTTATACGGGATGTTTCAAAAACAAAAATAGATATAAAGAAAAGCATCAAGACTCAGTTTGATTCCTTCTTCGCCTCCCTATAATCACGCCCTCCCTCCCCATTAAAAATAGAGCACAAAAAACCAGCAAGGCACCAAGCGGCAGTGTCTGCCTGAGGCATTGTGGACTGTACCTACAGGCATGGGCATAACGGACAGCATCCTGAAAATAAATCAGGATGACATTCTATAGGAATGTCAGTGACTGGTCGGTATGCCCTTTGCCTGTTTACAGGAGCACACCGGCTGATGGCAGATAGTGCAAGCTGGGGTGACTTTGTGGGATTTCATGTGTTCTGTTTATCCAGGCTGAACACGTTGCGGTTATAGTTCTGAGTAAACAGATAGCAAGAACGGGAGCCGTTCTTCAAAAGCCCCGATACAAACATACTGCGGAAAGAGAGTGCTGCATCGGGATTGGTGACATCATAGAGAACGCCGTCATCACGCATCACCACCTTGATATCTCTCTTGAACGATATAGTTATCTCCGCCAGCACAGGACGGTTCTTGTTCTTCTCGATTATCAGCATCCCAAGATCCTCTATCATCACCTCAAGCTTTGTCCTGACCTTTGATGAGATACCCCTCTTATTGCACTCCTTGCCAGCCCAGTTCCGTATCTCCATAAGGCTTTCCACATAAAGCATATCATCCCTGGAGACAATATCTTTTTTCTCAAGGAGCAGAGGAAATTTCCTTCCATGCTTACCAAGAAGATAAAGGGCAAACAGCGCAAAGGTGAAGACATATGCCAGAAGCATTCCTGCCCAGAAACCATTCAGCCCCCACATGCTTCCCAGTGCAATGGGGAACAGAGTTGCAAAAACAAGATTCTGAACCAGGACAATAAGCATGGTGGTTCCAAGATGTCCGGTGACAGAATAGTAGACTGCGAACAAAAGCATGAGGGAAATCAGAGGCATAGCCGGAGCAATTATATGCAGTGCCGTAGAACACATATCAAGGATGAACTGAGGATGAATTCCATACAGCTTAGGCAGGTTGTGGCTCAGAACTATAAAAATAAGAGCCACTGCAATGCCTTCAACCAAAGCAGCCTTTACCGCATGCCTCATCATCTTTCTTATTCCATCGGGATTTTTCTCGCCATAATAGATATTGATCATGGGCTCGGCCGCCTGCCCTATTCCCTCGAAAAGGACAGAGATTTCCATAACGTTGCTCACTACAGTAAGAACAGCAAGGGCATAATCCTCGAACTTTATGGCAATAAACTTGTTCAAAGCCATCCGGCTTACAGCAGAATAAAGGGCCAGGGATGAATGTGCATAGCTGAAGCGGAATACATCCAGGATCTCCTTGCCGTCAAAATGCAATTTGAACCGGATGGAGCAGCGCCTGTCAAAGAACCAGGTGATGTAGACCAAAATGGAGGTGAGGAAACCCAGGAGATTTCCCAGGCTCAGGCCTGCCATTCCCATGATTTTACCCAGCAGATAAGAGGCGCAGATGTTCACTGCCATCTGAAGCACTGTGGCAATGACGCACCGCTTTCCACCTCCGTCGGCATAGGTCAGTTCCTGCAGCAGGAAGAAGAAAGGATAGATTGCCATCTGATATGGGATAAATGTGTAATAAGGCCAGGCAAATCTTGCCACCCGGGTGGAATGAGTAACCGATTCAAGAAAGTTATCTTTTATGACAAAGGCAAGAATAAGGAGAAATACCGAGCAGATTGCGGCAAGTATAAGCCCCTGCCCCGCCGCCTCCTCTGCCAGCTTCTTCTTGAAGCGCCCCATCTCATAAGCATAATGATGGGCTGTTCCGGCCACCACCATCATGGAGACGAATGTAGAGACCAGTATGAGCGGAGAGATAAGATGAATACTGCTTATGGAGCGGCCACTGAAAAGGTGTCCTGCAATAAGGATATCAATCATCTCCGACAGGACAAGGAGCGCCAGCATAATGGAGGCGGTTGTCATCATGGAGTTGAATTTCTGACGGCAGAAAACCTTTTTCTTCACAGGCTTTTTTCAGTCCAAAGTATACTTCTTATTTTTCTCGACAATCACCACATTGGGGAAGCCGTTGTCCATAAGGAACTTCTTGAATGCTGTCTGTGCATCAGGGTCGCCGTGCACCAGGAAAATCTTCTTAAGGGCAGATGTATCCATGCTCTTGAGATATGCCAGCATCTCCTGATAGTCTGCATGACCGCTCAATCCGTTGATTTCTTCCACACGGGCCTTGAGGTCGTACATATCGCCGAAGATCTTGATCTGTTTCTCCCGGTTCTTTATTCTGCGGCCAAGGGTGTATTCAGCCATATAGCCTACCAGAAGGATGGTGTTGTTCTCGTTTTCCACATTATTCATAAGATGGTGCAGGATACGGCCCGACTCGCACATTCCCGATGCAGAGATGATTATGACAGGTCCATCCATTTCGTTAAGCTTCTTAGATTCTTCTACGCTGTCCACATACCGTACATCATTGAAACCGAAGGGGTTGTCGTGGTGCTTTGTGAAAGCCTCGTGGGTCTCTTCGTCATAGCACTCCTGATGCAGCTTGTAGATGGAAGTCGCATTCACTGCCATTGGGCTGTCCACAAAGATTGGAACCGATGGGATGATACCCTGGTCATGCAGCAGGTGCAGATAGAACACCAGCTCCTGGGTCCTGCCCACAGCAAAGGCAGGGATAATAATCTTTCCGCGGCGGGCCACAGCATCGTTCACTATTTTTGCCAGCTCAGGCATAACATCTTTCTTGCCCTCGTGGAGCCGGTCGCCATAGGTGCTCTCCAGCACAATGTACTCAGCCGGGTCAGCAGGTTCCGGGTCCTTGAGGATAGGCTCGTCGTTCCGTCCCAGGTCTCCGGTATAGAGGACCCGCACTGTCTTGTCCCCATCCTTTATGGTGAAATGAGCCAAGGACGAACCAAGGATATGGCCTGCGTCAAAGAACTTCACTGTGACACCGTCGGCAATAATCTGGGGCCTGTCGTAAGAGAGGGTCACAAACTGGCTTATAGCTTCAACAACATCGGAATCCTTGTACAGAGGCTCCCAGTCGAAAGTCTTGCCCAGCTTTGCAGCCCGCTTTGCCAGGTGGATCGCATCGGCAGCCTGGATCTTGCAGGAATCCATCATTATAAGGTTTGCCACATCCCGGGTGGCGGCAGTACTGTAGATATTGCCCTGATATCTGTGCTTGGGCAGCAGAGGAATAAGCCCGCAGTGGTCATAATGGGCATGGGTCAGCACCACAGCATCCAGCGATGCGGCATCGAAATCCCACTGGCGGTTCTTCCTGTCGGCTTCTTCCCGCTTGCCCTGGAAAGCTCCGCAGTCTACAAGGATTCTAGCCTTATCGGTAAAAAGGAAATGACGGGAACCGGTAACTTCGCCGGCAGCTCCCTGTGAAAAGATGGTGATACTCATTTTATCCTCCCAAATTACAGTATAGCATATTTCAAAAAAAATTGGTATATTTATATTATGAGTGAAGAAAAAGCAAAAGAAACCGAAAAACAGGAAAACAACGAGACACTGCTCAAGACCAGATCTATTCTGATCTCTGGAGAAATAGATAAAAAGATGGCAGAGAAGGTGGTGAACCAGCTTCTTATGCTTGAGGCCGAGAATGATGATCCCATCAAGGTGTTCATCGATTCCCCCGGCGGCGATGTGGACTCAGCTTATGCTATCTTCGACATGATCCGGTTTGTGAAACCTAAGGTGACAATGATTGCCATGGGTCTTGCAGCCAGTGCAGGTGCCCTTATCATGCTGGCAGGCGATAAGGAGAACCGCTTCGGTTTCCCCAATTCCCACTATCTTATCCATCAGCCGTTGAGCGGAGTACGGGGTGTTGCCACAGAAATCGAGATTCACGCAAGAGAGATCGAGAAAACACGGCAGAAGATAAACGCACTTATTGCCCAGGAGACAGGCAAGAGTCTCCAGCAGGTGGAGAAAGACACCGACCGTGACTATTGGATGAGTGCAGAAGAGGCCCTGGAATACGGCCTTATCTCCAAGATAATCTCAAAACGCGACCAGCTGGCCTGATCACATAAAAGTCTTCATCACCTCGTGGAGGAATGAAATCTTTTTCTCTATCTCGCTTTTCCTGAACTTCAGAAGGTTTTCGGCAGGACCATATACTCCTGTCTTCACAGCAAGCTTGGGCTGATCCTCCTTGAGTTTCTGATACAGCGACAGCCAGTCGTCTTCTTCCATAATTGATTTGACGGGAAGGCAGGAGACTATACTGCGCCAGTCCTTCTTAAGCTCCCACCGGATAAGGGCCAGGAAAATAAGCTCATCGGGCTGGAAATCGGAGAAAATCTCCTTCTCATTCTGTGCATCGGGATAGAGCTTTTTATAGAAATCGAGATACTCCTTCTCGGCCTGTTCCAGTTTGCCCTGGCGGTAATAAAGCTGGGCCTTGATAGGCAGGTTGCGGGTAAGCATGAACTCCTGGGCGCCGGCGCTTTCCAAAAGCTCAGCAGCCTTGTCCACATCCCCCTCTTCCACCAGCATCTTGGCCATCATCACCCCAAGCCCTGCATCATGAGTCTTCTCATACCCTCTGGCAAAGACATCGTAAATCCTCTTCATATCTTCCGGCGTGGAATAGTACTGATAATAGACATGATACACAGGGATGGCATCGGGGAACTCCTTCATAGCCCCCTCAAGCACCTGGTCGGCCAGATCAAAGTGCTGCCTGTCCCGGAGATATTTGGCAGAAATAATCTTGCGCCTCCATTTAGGCATCTTGATATTAGGGTAAATATATGAAAGGAAGAAGATGGTGCCCACAACCAGTGCCACCATTCCTAATTTCCAGATCAAAGAAAAAGACATCTCCACCTCCTATCTCATAAGCCAGGGATTGAACTTGTTCTCTCCCTCGATATCGGTATCGGGACCATGCCCTGGGAACACCTGAGTCTCACCAGGCAGCTTGGAAAGCTTCTCCCGCAGGCTGTGCATAAGTGTATCGTAATCGCCACCAGGCAGGTCGGTGCGCCCGATGCTCCGGCAGAAAAGTGCATCGCCGCAGAAAAGTGCATTGTCATTTTTGCTGTAAAGGCTTATAGATCCCGGGGAATGGCCAGGTGTAAAGATGACAGACAGCTTCTGGTTGCCGAATTCTATGGTATCCCCTTCCTCCAGATACCGGTCCGGCTCCGGGTTAGGAACACTGCGGGAGCCCAGGATCTCTGCCCCGCCGCCAGCCATCATGAGCTTGGAATCCAGCCTGTGGATCGCTATAGGAATTCCCTTGTCGTGGAAATAGCGGTCTGCACCGATATGGTCATAGTGGGCATGGGTGTTCACCACCAGCACTGGGTCAAGTCCTTCCCTCTTAATCAGGGAATCAATCTTAGGCCCCTCGTCGCCTGGGTCCACAATAACAGCTTTCTTGGTATCTTCGCATGCCAGGATATAGCAGTTTGTCTGCAGCATGCCTACTGGAACACAATAAACTCTCATAATTCACCCGCCGTAAAAAAAAGTCCTGCCAAGCTGACAGGACTTTAAAGGTGCCCTGCGGATTCGAACCGCAGTATAACGGTTTTGCAGACCGTGGCCTTACCACTTGGCTAGGGCACCATGTTGCTCTACTATATCAGCATTTATTCTTCTTGTCCATATTAAGATTATTTTTTTTCATCCGCAGGTAAAAGTAGTGAGACAGGATACAGATAGCATTCAGCATCTCTCCATGACCGAAGCCCTGCTCCGCCTCCTCAACCGGCACCAGGCAGACATCAATTGCCTCATTTTCGTCAAGGCTCTGGCCTGATACTTTCTCAAGCCCTTCGGCATAATAGGTGTAGTTGGTGTTGTTCATAAAGGCGCAGTTAGGAGACGCTGTGCCGATAAGTGTCATCTTGGAAGCTTTGTAGCCTGTCTCTTCCTTAAGCTCACGGATTGCTGCATGAAGAGGTTCCTCCCCCGGATCCACAATGCCTGCAGGAAATTCAAGGGATATGTCTCCTGTGCCATGCCGGAACTGCCGCACCATGATAAAGCAGTCCTCGCCTTTATCGTTTTTCACCTCGGCAATGATATTGACCCAGTCGGGGGAATCCACCAGAACAAACTCCCCTTTGCGGCCATCCTTCATCTCCCGGTCTATAAGGTATGTCTTGAAGATATGGTAATCTTTATCAAAACGGCGTCCTTTATCTGTCCAAATCAGGTTCTCATCACCTTTTCTCATATCAATTCTCCTGAAGCTCTGATATTGCAGTCTCCAATTCTTCCCACCGTGCTGTCTTGGATTCCAGAGCAGATTCGGCAGCATCCAGCTGAGCTTTCAGCTCCTTTATCTTTGCCCCGTCGGAGTAGTTCTCAGGCTTCGCCATATCCTCATTAAGACGGGAAATCTCCTGCTCCAGTGCATCCAGGTCGGCCATCACCTGCTCCAGCTCCCGCTCCAGCTTCTTGAGATCCCGCTTGCGCTGCTTGGACTCCTCCCTGGAAAGCTGGGCCGGCTTAGGCGCAGCGGCAGCCTTATCCTGGGTCGCATTTGTCCCACCCAGAGCGGCCTCCTCCTGCTGGGCTTTCTTCTCCAGGTAGTAGGCGTAATCACCCACATAGCTGGTGGCCTTGCCGTCCCCCAGCTCCAGCACCCGGTCAGCCAGGTTTTCTATAAAGTATTTGTCATGGGAGACAAACAGCACAGTACCATCGTATTTTTTAAGAGCCTCCAGCAGTATATCCTTGGAATTTATATCCAGGTGGTTGGTAGGCTCGTCCAATACCAGCAGGTTGGCCGGGTGCAGCAGCATCTTGAGAAGGGCAATCCTGTTCTTTTCGCCACCGCTTAACACAGAGACTGACTTATAGATGTCATCGCCTCTGAACAGGAAGGCGCCCAGCAGGTTCCGCACCTGGGGTATAAGGTCGGTGGGAGCTGCGTCCTCCACCTCCTCCAGCACTGTCTTCTGGTCGTTCAGGGTGGTCTCGAAATCCTGGGAGAAATACTCTATCTTCACATCGGTGCCATAGCGGACAGAGCCGGTGTAATCCTTGTCCACCCCGGCAATGATGCGCATAAGTGTGGACTTACCTGCCCCGTTCTTTCCTACGAACACTATCTTCTCGCCCCGGTTGGCAAAGAAATCCAGGTGGTTTATCACATGGTTGTCCCCATAGGCCTTGCTGACGTCGGAAAGGATAAGGACATCGTTGCCGGAATGAGGCGGTGCCGGAAAGGAGAAATGCATCTTTTTGAGGCTTTCGGGTATCTCTATCCGGGGCAGGGATTCCAGGTACTTGATCCGGCTCTGGACTTGCTTTGCCTTTGTGGCCTGGTAGCGGAACCGGCGGATGAAGAACTCCACCCTGGCTATCTCCTCCTGCTGCTGCTTGTATCGGTCGATAAGGGATTCCAGCTCCCTGCTCCGCCGCTTTTCGTATTCGGTATAGTTGCCCTTGTACCGGTTCATCCTGCCGTTGAAAAGTTCGTAAATTTCGTTGACGGTAGAGTCAAGGAAGGAACGGTCGTGGGATACAACAACCACCCCACCCTTGTATGAGTTTATGAAGTCCTCAAGCCAGATACGGGCCTCCAGATCAAGGTAGTTGGTAGGCTCGTCCAGCAACATTATATCTGGGTTCTCAAGGAGTATCTTGGCCAGTGCTATGCGCATCTGCCATCCCCCGGAGAAAGCCTCGGTGTGTTTCTCGAAATCAGCTCTGGTAAACCCCAGACCCAGCAGCACTTTCTCTTTAACCACCTTCCGGTCGTAGTAGCCGCTGTTCAGTAGATGTTCCTGGATATCGTGGTCCTCCTCTATCAGCTTCTCAGCCTCTTTGGAGGTCTCCTGGCACTGGGACAGAAGATGTCCTATCTGCTCCTTCCGCTCCAGCAGAGTCTGGTAGTAGTCATAGGCTTTCTCCGCCTCTTCCATCAGGGTGAGTCCGGAGTGGGTAAGCCCCGACTGAGGCAGATAGCTTATCCGGGTGCCACGCTGCATAGTCATGGTTCCCTTATCCGGTTGGACAAGGCCAGCCATTATGCGCATGAATGTGGTCTTGCCGCTTCCGTTTGCCCCAGCTATGGCAGCCCGGGTGTCAGGCCCTATATTCAGGTTCACATCCTGCAGAATATCCCTGTCTCCAAAAGCCAGGGAGACTCCGTTCAATGTGACGAATGCCATTAACGGCCTTCCTCGCTAACCGGATGGAACACAAAGATTCTGGTGTTATCAGGAACACGGGTCAAGACCAGTCCCTTGAAGGAATCCTCCGGGACATAGATCAGCTGAAGATCGCCGTTTGTAAGCCGCTTGAAGATAAAGTTCAGATCCTTTGCGGTGCGGGAGAATGTCATAGTTATGACACCATCATAGCCTCTTGCTTTCTTAAGCTTTGCAGAGACATATCTGCGGTTGTCCACTATACCTTTGTCGCCATTTGCCGATGGAATGAATTCAGCCATTGCATCGTACCGCTCGGTCCACACAAAAGTCTTGTCTGTATTAAACTTGAGTCTTCCGTTCTCCGGGCTCTCGAAATACTCCACGCTCCGCAGGAGGACAGTATACTCCTGGTTTTTAAGCTTGTTCTGCTCTGCGATATAGTCCTGCAGCGGGGTATCAAGAGTGATGAAGAATTCAGACCTGTCCACACCATCATCCGAATAGCGGACAAACAGTCTTCCATCAGGATAGAAACTGATATCTATAGAAGCCCCGATAAACAGAATGCGGTTCTGGGACTGCTGCTTGACTTCTGTGAACTTGAACCTGTGCTCTCTCTTGCCATCCCGCAGGTATATCTCTTTCTTCTCGGGATCGCCCCACAGACAGCGGCCGTCCCTAAGGACTGCCAGGTTAGGATAATCCTCCTCCATCTCTGTCCTGTATTCCACCGGGTACCATGAGTTTCCGAAGAAGCGGTCGGTGAACATAGTGATATCTACTGTGCGGGTGGAGTTGCCTTTTCCGTCATCCATGTATATAGTGAGGTTCCTGTCAAAGCAGTAGCCTATTATACCGTCGTCGGTGATAACCTTATACCAGTAGCCTGAAAGATGCTCTCCCAGCTGCACTTTCTCATTTTCTTTTCCGATGATCTTGATCACCTGCCCTTCCCGGAGGATATATACACGGGCGCTCTGGACATCGGGGGTCTCCCGTACCGGGGTCTTGGCCTCGGCATAAGCAAAGAGATCCTTATATTCCCACAGCTCGCTCTGGGCGGTCTTGGCCTCCTGCTTTGTACGGAAAACTCCTCCGCGGAAGCTGGCAATCTCGGCATATTTTTTATTCCCAAGATTCAGAATATGTGTTTTTCTAAGGTGAGATTCAGACTTTATAGGGAATACATCTGCACATCCCATGACTGTGAAATCCTCGGGCCAGTACACCAGAAAATAGCCCATCTTGTTGTTGCAGCCTGAAAGCGCAAGAAGTAAAAAAAGAAAAAAGAATATATATGTATGACGCAAAGGTCTCAGAAATTTCATAATTACCCCACAAACAAATATGGAATTTACTCTAATTTTATAATAGTATATCTAAAAAGAGATTTTTTTCAAATAGCCAGAGGTGCAAAATGAACAAAGAGATATGCAAATATATTGATGAACATAAAGGAACTTTCGTGGAGCTGGAGACACTTCTCTCCTCCATCCCGGCAATCTCTCCCCTTTCGGGCGGCGAGGGAGAATACAAGAAGGCCCATGCCCTTGAGGAATGGCTCCGCAATCAGGGCTACACCGACTTTCAGTACATCGAATCAAAGGACGAGAAGGCATACAAGGGAGTGCGCCCCAGCCTGATACTCACCATCCCCGGCAAGAAGACAGACCGGAACTTCTGGATCATGAGCCATGTGGATGTAGTGCCCCCGGGAGACCTTAAGCTGTGGAACACAGATCCATATAATGTGGTGGAGAAGGATGGAAAGCTCTACGGCCGGGGTGTGGAGGACAACCAGCACGGCATAGTGTCATCGGTTATGGCGGCATTGGCACTCAAAAGCACAGGAATACAGCCTGAAGACACTGTGAAGCTTCTGTTTGTGGCTGACGAGGAAATCGGCTCGGTCCACGGGGTCAAATATATCCTGGAGTCACATCCTGACCTGTTCGGTCCGAAGGACTATGCCCTGGTGCCAGACTCAGGCTGCCCCACAGGAGATGAGATAGAGATAGCCGAGAAGAACATGCTGTGGCTCAAGTTCCGCACCAAGGGTGTGCAGTGTCACGCCTCACGCCCCGATCTGGGCAAGAACGCCTTTGTTGCAGCCAGTGCTCTGGTGCTGAAGATGGCAGATCTGCAGGATCATTTCAAGAGTATCCAGGATGACCTCTTCGACCCGCCCTACTCCACATTTGCCCCCACGAAGAAGGAAGCCAATATTCCGAATGTGAACACTATCCCCGGTGATGATGTCTTCTACCTGGACTGCCGCATCCTCCCTACTGCCGACATGGATGAGATCATGAGGGAAATCAAGGCAAGATGCGCCCAGGTCGAGAAAGAGTACGGTGTGCAGATTGAGCTTGAGACAGTTGTGAACGGAGTGTCCAAGAAATCAAATCCGGACAGCCCTATCATCCAGCGCCTTATAAAAGTGCTCAAGGAAGTGAGCGGCAAAGATGCAAAGCTGGTGGGAATCGGCGGCGGCACTGTTGCGGCATTCCTGCGGAATATAGGGATGAACGTGGCAGTCTGGTCCACCATAGACGAGACCTGCCACATGCCTAATGAGTATACATGGATCAAGAACCTTCAGAACGATGCCAAAGTCATGGCACATCTGATGATCTGATTATCTAAGTTTCTTGCCGTCTGAGAAAGCTTTTCCCACAACCTCGCCCAGCTGGATATAAGTGTGGTTCACCGGGTCGTAGGTGATAGCCTTGAGCTTGGCAGGGTCCACCTTGCCGTCAGTCAGGATGGTGTCGTCCACAATCACGTTGATTATGTTTCCCACAGCCTGCTCGGTCTCATCATCGTAGCTCACCAGCTGGCACTCCAGAGTCAGAGGCAGCTCATCGATCACAGGTGCATCCACATTGGTGCTCTTCACTGCAGTCAGGCCAGCCTTCTTAAGCTTATCCGATTCCTCATTGGCCGACACAATGCCCACATAATCACACTCTGTAACATGGGCAGCATCTGCAACTGCGACAGTAAAAGCTTTGCGTTCCTTTATATTTGCTACAGTCTTATGGGACTTATCCAGACACAGGCACACCATGTTGTCGTTGAATATTCCACCCCAGGCGGCAGCCATCAGGTCGGGATTTCCTTTTTTATCATATGATCCTACCATCAGCACTGGCATCGGGTAGAGAATTGTCTTTTTTCCAAGATCGATCTTCATAGTTTGTCCTCCGCAAGTAAGTATAGCACAAATATTAAAGAATGTCGAAATTATTCATTTTGACAACTTAACAACTTGACATTTTGACAAGTTAAATCTATCATATAGTCATGACACAGATGACAGTAGGAGAGCTCAAAGCTCAGTTTTCAGAAGTATTGGAAAAGGTAAAGCAGGGCGAAACCGTGCAGATTCTCTATGGCCGCAACAAGAAGCCGGTGGCACAGATTGTGAACATGGAAAAACACAAAAAGAAGCGCAGGATTCCTGGCCTCTATGCACATCTGGGACCGTTCACCGAAGTGGGTGATGGTAAAATAACGCTGGAGGAATTCTTCGGTGTGAAATCCTTGGACGAGATAGAGCCGTTGCCATGAAGTATTTACTTGATACCCATACATTTATTTGGTTCTCTATGACCCCAGAAAAATTATCCAAGAAAATCCTCGAAATTATAAAAGATGGTTACAATGATATTTTTGTCAGTCCAGTTTCTTTCTGGGAAATAGCCATAAAACACCAACTGGGGAAATTAGACCTGGGAAAGGTAAACATCCTGCACCTGCCCAATATTGCTTCAGAATATGACTTCTCAATCCTCCCTCTTGATGTTTACGACTATGTTTCTGTTCACAATCTCCCACTCAAGGAAAACCACCGCGATCCATTTGACCGGATGCTTATCCACACCGCCATACGAAACAACCTTATTCTCCTGAGCGGTGACAAGATGTTCAGACAGTACGAACAGGACGGCCTCCAGCTGTTGTGGTGAAGGAGAAACCTATGATAAATAGATTCAGAGAGCCACAGAAAAACTACTTTGAGCAGGCCTGCCGGGAACTGAGGAACGGCAGAAAGACAAGCCACTGGATCTGGTACATATTCCCACAGTTGAAAGGCTTGGGATACAGTTATAACTCAAACTTCTATGGTCTTAAGGATATAGCCGAGGCACAGGAATACCTGGCAGATAAAGAACTACATGACCACCTGTTGGAAGCCTGTCAGATACTGATAGACCTGAATGCCCCTGATATCGAGAAAGTCATGGGCTATATCGATGCAGTTAAGCTTAAATCATCAATGACACTGTTCTACCTTGCCAGTGGTGATGCTATCTTTAAGCAGGTGCTGGATATGTACTTTGACGGCCAGATGTGCCAGAAGACTATAGATATGGTGGGGAGTACATAAAAATCCCCAAAATGCCGAAAAATAATTCTACAAAACGCCGAAAAATTTTTAAAACCCAAGAAAAATGGAGATGCTAGGAAAATAATTTTTCTTGAAAAAGCATTATAACAGTTATAGAATGTTTATATGAGTGATTCTATTAAAGCAATTCAAGAAAAAATCATTAAATTCAGGGACGCAAGAAATTGGAAACAGTTTCATAATCCTAAAGACATAGCAATATCAATTTCTATTGAAGCAGCTGAACTTTTAGAGATTTTCCAGTGGTCTGGCAGTGATGTAAGTGCAGAAAATAAAATCGAGAAAATCAAAGAAGAACTTGCCGATGTGCTGATTTATAGTACTCTTATGGCAACAGATCTCGGGCTGGATATCGATGAAATCATAACAAATAAAATTGCTGCCAATGACAAAAAATATCCCGTAGAAAAAGCAAAAAATAAAAGCACAAAATATACTCAATTATAGGAAATCAGATGTTAGTATACGAAGGAATTAAATCAAGCTTTATAAAGGATGTTGATTCAGGCATCATTGCTGATAAAATATTAACTAGATTTAAGGAATCGTTCCACAGAAGTACTGGTGAATCGGAAATTAATTCTTGGCGAGAATCTATGCTGAGAATGAGAGTAATATTGGCTGATACGGAGATTCCAGAAAATTCAGGTATTGCTGTCGAGTTCAACATCCCTCATACTTCAAACAGAATCGACTTTCTTTTGTCTGGATATGATAAAAATAAAAATAATTCAATTATTATAATAGAGTTAAAACAGTGGACTCATGCTGATGCAATAGAAGGAAAAGATGGAATTGTTTCAACAATTATAGGAAAATCTTTAAGAGAAGTAACACACCCATCATATCAAGCATGGAGTTATGCTAGCTTAATTAACAATTATAATCAGGATGTCTATAATAAAAATGTTGGATTACATCCATGTGCCTTTTTACATAATTATAATTTAACTGATAATGACCCTATCAATGGAAAACAATATAAAGATTATATAAATGCTGCACCTATGTTTGGGTCAAAAGATTTTGAAAAATTAAGAGCATTTATAAAAAGATTTGTTACCAAAGGCGATGAAAAAGCAGGATTATATATCATAGAAAAAGGCAAAATTAAACCTTCAAAAATGCTGCAAGAGTCATTTTCATCGGTACTAAAAGGCAAAAAAGAATTTGTTTTAATTGATAATCAGAAAATTATTTTTGAGGAAGCTTCAAGAATAGGAACTGAATCTTGTAATCATAAAAATAAAAGTGTATTAGTCGTAGAAGGCGGTCCTGGCACTGGGAAATCAGTATTAGCAATCAATTTATTAAAACAATTCCTAAATAAAAGCTTAAACAGCTTCTATGTGACCAAAAACAGTGCACCAAAAGCTGTTTTCAAAGCAAAACTAAAAATAGACAAAATGAGTGGATTGAATAATTTATTCAAAGGATCAGGTTGTTTTTATGATTCAAAATCTAATTCCTTTGATGTTTTAATTGTTGATGAAGCACATCGATTAAATGCAAAATCAGGGATTTTTCACAATATAGGGGAAAATCAAATTAAAGAAATAATCAATGCATCTTTTTTTTCAATCTTCTTTGTTGATGAAAACCAACGAGTAACATTAAAAGATATTGGCTCTCTTAAGGAAATCGAAGATTTTGCTAATTTCTATAAAGCTGCAATTTATAAAGCTAAATTAAATAGTCAGTTCAGATGCAATGGTTCAGATGGTTATTTAGCATGGCTTGATAATATTCTCGAAATAAGAGAAACAGCAAATTATGATTTAGATAGCAAATATGATTTTAAAATATTTGATAATCCTAATGAATTAAGGAAAGAAATAACTAAAAAGAATAGCACCAATAACAAATCTCGATTAGTGGCTGGATATTGCTGGAATTGGATAACTGATGGGAAAAATGATACAAATGTTCATGACATTACTATTCCCGAGTATAATTTTGAAATGAGTTGGAATCTTGGCAATTCTGCGACTTGGGCAATTGATCCCTTATCCGTAAATGAAGTTGGCTGCATTCACACATGTCAAGGACTTGAATTTGATTATGTTGGAGTTATCATAGGTCAAGACTTACAATATAAAAATGGGCATATAGTAACAGATTATACAAAAAGAGCAAAAACCGACAAATCACTAGATGGAATTAAAAAGATTGCCAAAGAAAAAGGAAAAGAAATAGCATATAAAATTGCTGATACGATTATAAAAAACACATACAGAACATTAATGACTCGTGGAATGAAAGGATGTTATGTTTATATTTGCGATGAAGGGTTAAGGGAATATTTGAAAGAAGCTGTTAGGAAAATGGAGCCTTTTGAATATCCTGAAACTACTTCTTCTTATGCTTCTGCAGCTGAAGACAAACCTAAATATTTAGTGTAAAACTACTACAAAATGTCCATTCATCAACATTTTGTGGTATACAAAATGTCCGCCAATCAACATTTTGTAATACTTTTCCACACCTTGATTTTTCTTCCCTTTCAGTCAACAATCTGAACTATGATCATCAATACTGGCCAGCGCACCGATATCCCAGCCTTCTACTCCCAGTGGTTT
>JAEEGK010007918.1_pt1 | contig 25229 bp, 24 predicted proteins | sample 8958771 | NCBI WGS metagenome assembly JAEEGK01 (sample SAMN16246547, study PRJNA631951) | gut metagenome | biome: gut microbiome; feature: rumen; material: SC-attached | host: Bos | place: Iran: Karaj | collected 2018-10
CGTCTTCTTTTAAACCTACAGTATGTTCAAAACTGCTTCTTAAAATCTTAATATTTTTCCAATTAGCAGTGTTACATTCTCCATATCTGTTTTCTCCAAAACTTAGTACAGTACCATCTTCTTTTAAGGCTAACACATGGTTTTCAAAAGAACTTAATTTTTTAATATTTGTCCAAGATGAAAAATCAAGATTTTTATTGCTGTAGTTTTTAAGCAGAACAATATTTCCGTTAATTTTCAATCCCAGTGAACAATAATTAGGCATTGTTGTTGTTTCAACAATAAGATTGTCAATTTTATCAAGAACTTTGAATTTTTGAAAGTTATTTAGTTTCGTGTTTGTTTGAGTTTCTTTTAACTTTGTTATAATTTCTTTAAGATTTTTTGTGTTTGAATCACTATATAAAAAATTAATTCGTTTGTTTATATTTATATCAATATTTTGAATTTTTTTGTCCTTGACAATATAGCTTTCGGATATTTTTTTCAAATTACTGAATTTGGAAGTTAAATATTTTATTTCTTCTTTTTCTTTGTTTGATAAAGTGTCTTTTTTAATGGCTTTAATTTCATTTATTAAAGGTTGAAGTTCATTTACTGCTTTTTCCAATGTTTTTTTGTTTTTATAAAACAAATCTTTTTCTTCTTCTGTTTCAACATCGGTTAATTGTTGTTCATAGTTTAAAAGAATATTTGTTGCTTTTTGTTGTAATTGTGAAAATGAAGTTTCTTTTGCAAAGGTAATATTTATTGATAAAAACAAAGCAATAACAACAATAGCTGTTTTTTTCATTTTTACCCCCCCAAAAAATATTATAAATATTATGATACTATAAATTTAAGTTTTTGTAAAAGTTTAATATTGTATTATAAAATGCTATAATAAAAAAATATATATAATACGTTTTAATGAGGAATAAAAAATGAATTTTCAAGAAATTATTATGAGATTACATAAGTATTGGTCTAAAGAAGGTTGCTTGATATGGCAACCTTACGATTTGGAAAAAGGTGCCGGTACTTTTAACCCTGCAACTTTCTTAAGATGTTTGGGACCAAACCCTTGGAAAGTTGCTTATGTTGAGCCGTCAAGAAGACCTACCGACGGAAGATACGGAGAAAACCCCAACAGATTACAACATTATTATCAGTTTCAGGTTATATTAAAACCTGCACCCGAGAATGTTCAACAGTTATATTTAAACAGTTTAAAAGCTATAGGACTTGATCCGAAAGAGCACGATATAAGATTTGTGGAAGATGATTGGGAATCTCCTACACTCGGTGCCTGGGGACTCGGTTGGGAAGTTTGGATAGACGGTATGGAAGCAACACAGTTTACATATTTCCAACAGGTTGGCGGTATAGAATTAAATCCTATATCCGCGGAAATTACTTACGGACTTGAAAGACTTGCCATGTATTCTCAAAAGAAAGATTCCGTTTACGATTTAATGTGGACGGACGATGTAACTTACGGAGATGTACATTTGGAAGATGAAAGACAATGGTCAAAATATAATTTTGAAGTTGCGGACACAAAAATGTTGTTACAACATTTTAACGATTGGGAAGCCGAAGCAAAAAAACTTGTAGAACAGGGACTTGTTTTGCCTGCTTACGATGCGGTAATGAAATGTTCTCATTTGTTTAATTTGCTTGATGCAAGAAGTGCAATTTCGGTTTCGGAAAGAGTAAGTTATGTTTTAAGAGTCAGAACTTTGGCAAAGATGGTTGCCGAAGGATATATGAAACAGTTTAGTAAATAAATTTCGATTTTAATATTTTGCTTACACCTTCGTATTTTTCAAATTCATTTACCGCAAAGAGTAAACTTCATTTAAAAAATACTTTGGTTCAGCTAAAATCTTAAAATCGATAAAGATTGGAACTTTAGAATATAAATTAGTATATAAATAAGAGGAATAAAAAAATGGCAAAAAATGTTTTACTTGAAATAGGAACGGAAGAAATACCTTCTTCATATATTGCACCTGCACTCGATCAGATGCAAAAATTTACAAACGATATGTTGACTGAAAAAATGGTAAGTTTCGGCCAAATAAAAACTTATGCTACACCGAGAAGACTTATTTTAACGATAGCCGATGTTGAAGAAAAAAGTAAAGACAGCGTTCAGGAATTTAACGGACCGTCCGCAAAAGCAGGTAAAGATGCTGACGGTAATTGGACACAGGCAATACTCGGATTTTCAAATAAACATCAGGTAAAACCGGAACAACTTGTTATAAAAGATACACCTAAAGGACAATATTATACTTACTCAAAACAAATTAAAGGTGAAAAAGTAACAAACATTTTAGCTGAAATATTTCCGATAATTATTCAAAAAATATATTTCCCTAAAACTATGGTATGGGAAAGTTCATGCTTAAAATTTGCAAGACCTATAAGAACGATAGTTGCTATGTACGGCGATAAAATAATAAAGTTTTCACTTGCCGACGGTGCAATAAAATCTTCAAACAAAACTATCGGATTACATACATTAACAACAAAACCCATAATTATAAAATCTGCGGATGTCTATAAAGAAACAATGCAAAATAATTGTGTTTTGGTTGACCAGGAAGAAAGAAGAAAAAGAATAATATCTTCAATAAATGAAGTTGCAAACACAATTTCGGCAAAAGCAATATTGGATGAAAGTTTGGTTAACGAAGTTAATCAGTTGGTGGAATATCCTACCGCCGTATTGTGTAAGTTTAACGAAAAATATTTAAAGCTTCCCGCGGAAGTTCTTATAACCTGTCTCAAAAAACAACAAAAATGTTTTGCCGTTAAAGATTCCATGGGTAAATTAACGAACTATTTTATTAATGTAAGGAACGGTAAATCGGATAATTTGGATATAGTTAGAGCAGGTTATGAAAAAGTTGTTGTTGCAAGACTTGAAGACTCGGTATTTTTCTATGATAACGATATAAAGAAACCGTTTGACCAATCTATTGAAAGATTGAAAGGCCTTATATTCCAAAAAGAAATCGGTACAGTTTATGAAAAGCTCGGCAGAATAAAAACCGTTGCAAATTTTATAAACGAAGAAAATAAATTAAATATTAACAAAGAAACTTTAACAAGAGTTATAGATTTATCCAAAACGGATTTGGTTAGTGAAATGGTGTTTGAATATCCCGAACTTCAGGGAATAATGGGAAGAATTTATTCCAAAGTTGCAGGGGAAAGTGATGATGTATCAAAAGCCATAGAACAACATTATTGGCCGTTATCCGCTTCCGGAACATTGCCGGAAAACATTTTATCCGTAGCAGTATCATTAGCGGATAAAATAGATACTGTTGCAGCGGATTTTGCTATAGGTCTTGAACCGTCGGGTTCTGCAGATCCTTACGGACTTAGAAGAATGGCAATAGGTATTGTCAGAATGATAAGAGAATTTTTACCGGAAACGGATTTTGAAAAAGTTTTGGATGTGGCATTAAATTCGTTACCGCAAAAGATTAAAGAAAAAGAAACATTTAATACGGCAAAACAAAGACTTGTAAAGTTTTTCTGGAGCAGAATAGAAAATATTTATGAAAATGAAGGGTATAAGTTTGATGAAGTAAAAGCGGTAATTATTCCTTCACAAAAGTTGGGTTTAAAATTTTTGGGTGATATAAAGAAAAAACTCGATGCATTGCAAAATTTAAGAAAAGAAAGTTCGTTTGAATCCATTACAACAATATTTAAAAGAGCAAACAATATTTTGAATCAGGCAAAAAAACAGAAATTAAATATTTCCGATGTTGTTAAAACGGATTTGTTAAAAGAAGAGCCCGAGCAGAATTTGTATAACCAATATGTTGTTACGGATAAACAGTTGGATGAACTTCTTTCCAAGAAAGATTATACAAATGCAATAAATAAACTTAACGATATAAAACCGTATTTGGATAAATTTTTTGAAACGGTTATGGTTATGTGCGAAGACGAAAACATAAAGATTAACAGAATCTCTTTAATAAATTATATTACCGAAAAGTTTAATTCATTCGTTAATTTATCTTCGTTGCAATAATTTTTTCCGGAATGAAAATTTGTTGAAAATTTTTTTGCGAAAGCAAAATTAACAAATGAAAAAAACAATTCTTAACCGTCCCGTAATATTAATTTTAATTCTGTATGTTTTACTGATTATAGTATTAAACCGGTGCGGGATATTTTTGCCCGAACGGAACAGTTCTCTTTTAGATAACACAAAAGAAAATATAACCGAACTTACCGGAAAAGTGGTAACCGAGCCTATACAAAAAAACGAAAAACAACAATTTGTGTTGGAAGTTTATAATGTAAACGGACAAAAAATCAAAAAAGAAAAAACTCTTGTTTGGGCATCACAATCATACAATATAGAATACGGTGATATAGTTTTTGTTTCGGGGAAAATGTCCGTTCCCGAAAAGCCGGTGTTCCCTTATGTGTTTGATTATAATTTGTATCTTCAAAGAGAACATATATACACAATTTTTTATCAGGAAAATTTCGAACTTATAGAAAAGAAACCCGACAGGATAAAACAGTTCTCGTTTAAAATAAAGAAAAACATAGAAAATAAAACGGATATCTTTTTTAAAGAGCCCTTTTCTTCAATTTTAAAATCGATGATTACGGGAAACAAATCTTCTCTTGATAAAGATATAAAAGAGGATTTTACAAATACCGGCCTTATACATATTCTTGTTATAAGCGGTTTGCATATAGGTTTTTGTGCCGCTATATTCATGTTTTGTTTTAAGTTGTTTGGACTGAAATTAAACTGTATTTATCTTTTAACAATACCTGCAATTTTTTTTTATGTTCTGTTAACGGGAGCAAATCCGCCTGCGGTTAGAGCTGCAATAATGGTTTCGTGTTTGCTTGTTGCTCTTATGTTAAACAGGGAACCGTTAATTTATAATGCGTTGGCTTTATCGGCACTTATAATACTGATAATAAATCCGCAAAGTTTGTTTACCGCAAGTTTTCAACTTTCTTTTCTTGCAACAATCGGAATAATTTATTTGTATCCGAAATTCAGTAAATGTTTCGGCAAAATAAAAAACAAATATATTTCTTTTGTTTGGGACATCTTTTCCGTTACACTGTCCGCACAAATTGCACTTGTTCCGTTACTTGTTTTTTATTTCGGGAAAATTTCAATAGTATCTTTTATTTTGAATTTGATGGTAGTTCCCGTGATTCCTTTTATTATCGGACTGTTTTTTGCTTTTTATATTTTTAGTTTTATTAATTATTTCGTTGCGGGAATAATAAGTTTTGTTTTAACTTATATGTTAAAATTCATTTTATTTTTAATTAATTATTCCGCCGGTCTTGATTATTCCGTAGCATATTTTGCCGTTCCTGCGGTTTTAACAATAATTTTTTATTATTTTTCCGTTTATATTATGTGTGAAGTAAAAAATAAAAAGATTTTAGGTTTTTTGTTTATATTGATTTGTTTTATGCTTTTTAATCCGTTTGAACATAAAAACTTTACAAAAACATTTGAAGGCAAGAAAAATATCACCACACATATAAAAGAAGGCGATAAAAATATCATAATTTTTAAAAAAGTAAGAGAAGATAAGTTCTATTTTAAAAATTTGGAACAATATCTTTTGGCTCAGGGTATATATACAATAGACGAATTTTATGCGGACTTTCCTAAAGAACAGCTTGAAAGTAAGTTTAATAAAATTGTTGTTAAAAATGTTTTAACCGAATAAAAACGGAATATTTTACGGAACGGGAAAAGTTCTGTTTTTGTTTGACATTGGAGGAGTTTATTATATATAATTTTTAAAGTTAAAAATATGCAGGAAAAAATACTTTCAGGAGAGGTAAAAAATGAAAAAACTTTTGTGGTTAAGTGTGTTGTTTTTATGTTTGGCAGTTAACTCTTGTGCAAAGAAACAAACAGTTGCACCGGAAGATGAAAGTGATCAAGATTTGTATGAAGAACAAACCGAGCAGGCTACTGATTTGGATGTAGCATTGTTGGAACCGGAAGAATTTTCACAAGAACCGTCAATAAGAGGAGTTGAATTTGACTCTAAAGTAGCACTTGAAACAGTATATTTTTCTTTTGACAGCAGTTCAGTACCGCAATCAGTTGTAAAAACCTTGAAAGAAAACGCAAATTATTTGAAAGAAAATCCGTCATTGAATGTTGTTGTAGAAGGACATTGTGATGAAAGAGGTACCACGGAATATAATTTGGCATTAGGTCAAAAAAGAGCAGTAAAAGTAAAAGAATATTATGTACAATTGGGAATCAGCCCGGACAGAATAGCCACTATATCTTACGGTGAAGAAATGCCGCAAGATAACAGACACAATGAAGCAGGTTGGGCAAAAAACAGAAGAGCTGAAACAAAAATATTGAAATAATCATATGTAAAGCAGTGTAGTTATATAAAATGTTTAAAAATTCAGCATTACTCGTTTTGGTATTTTTCTTGTTTGGATGCATGGCTTCGGCGACATCGCAGTCGGATATTGATTATTTGAAAAAAGAAGTTTCTAAACTTCAAATAAAATATTCCGCGTTGGAATCGAAACAGGCACAGATGTATTCTAAGTTTGAAGAAAACTTGGTAAATGCGGATGTTGCAAGTGCATCCATTCAAGAATTATATAAAAAGACATCAAAAATTTCTCAAGATGTAACAGATCTTGCCGTTATTGTAAAAAGCCAAAAAAGCGGAAATTCAAACGGCTCTTCAGTTCAAATACCTTCTAAAATGTATGAAAATGCATACAACGACTTTTTAGTAGGTAAATATGAATTTGCCATTGTGGAATTTAAATCTTTTTTAAAGCAATACAAAGATCATGATTTATCAGAACAAGCTCAGTATTATATTGCGGAATCGTTATATTCGCAATCAAAGTATTCCGAAGCTTATGAAGAATACAAAAAAGTGGAAGAATTGTATCCGGATTCAAAATTAATACCTTCTGCAAGATTGAAAATGGCATTATGTTTGGAATTGTTGAACAAAAAAAATGATGCCATAATAGTTTTACAAACAATATTAACCGATTTTCCCAAATCTGCAGAAGCTTTTACCGCAAAGGAAAAAATAAAGATTTATACCAATGATAAAAGTAGATAATTTAGCTCCTTGTATAATTTTTTCGATAATTATTCACAGTTTGGTTTTTGGAACTATCTATTATAAAAACAATAAAAAAAATGTTTTTGTACAGGTCCCTTTTGAAGTATCTTTTTATTCGCCTGTTCAACAAACCGCAATGAAAGAAGTTGTTGAAGAAAACAAAGTTGAACCTAAAGTTGTTCCTCCCGCGGAAAAACCGAAGGAACAAGTTAAGGAAAAAAAGAAGAGTGATATTGTTATAAAAAAGAAAGAAAAAGAAGTTGAAAAAAAAGTAACAAAAAAAGAAGAAAAAGAAACTAAGCCTAAAGAAGAAAAAGTTGAAGAAAAACCTGCAGAAAAGCCTGCAGATAAACCTGCTGAAGGAACCGGTGCACCTAAAGACGGCAGCGGAACTTCGTATCCTTCAAGAGGCATATTTTTAGAGAATAAAAATTTTAAGTTTGGTTACTATACAAACAATATAGTAAAAAAAATCAGCAGACATTGGCAGTGGTCTGCAAATGCAGAACCTTACAGAGCAGTTGTTTATTTTAAAATCTATAGAGACGGCAGAGTATTTGATGTAAAGATAAAAGAATCGTCCGGCGACAGTGCTTTTGATCAAAACGCAATAAGAGCAGTAGAGTTATCGAGCCCGTTTGCTCCTTTGCCGGATTCTTACAACGAAGATAGTTTGGGAGTTTACTTTGAGTTTAAATTTAACTAAGAATATTAATAAATTATTTATATTAGCGGTACTTTTATTGTCCGTATCTTTTGTATATGCGGCGGATGATGTTTATTTGTCTTTGTCCGGAACAGCCAACAGAGCAAGTATAGGTTTGGCGGAATTTGTTCCGGTAAACGGTTTTTATGAAGAAATGAATTTGTCGAGAGATTTTAAAGACACATTGGAAGCCGACTTAATTTTATCGAGACATTTCAATGTTGCGGTTGCAAAATCTTCTTATAAATTCGATTTGGAATCACAATTTGCTTATTGGTTGGATAAAAGAGTTTCCGTTTTGGTAACGGGAACATTATCCATAGTTGAACAAACCAAACTTATTGTCGGTGTTAAATTATACGATATAGAAAGCCAGCAACTTATATGGGAAGGCAGATACAGCGGAAGTGTTAAAAATTACAGATATTTGGCACATAAAATAAACGATGAAATAGTTAAGAGATTTACCGGTGAAGAGGGAATAGCCTGTTCAAAAATAGCTTTTATAAATAACAGCACAAAATTTAAAGAAATATATATTGTGGATTATGACGGATACAATTTAAGAAGATTAACAAAAGACAGCAGATTAAATGTTTTGCCCAGATGGGTTCCGAACAGTCCGCAAATAATATACACATCATATTTATACAATAATCCCGATTTGTTTATTTTGGATATAGCAAGAAATAAAAGAAGAGCTTTATCTACAATTCAGGGGTTAAATTCTCCTACGGCATGTTCTCCGGATAAAAAATCTTTGGTAGCCACGTTGTCCAGAGGTGTTTATCCCAACTTGTTTTTGTTGGACAGAACGGGTGTTATCGTAAGAAGACTTACCGAAGGAAAATTTATTGATACAAGCCCGTCCTTTTCTCCAAGCGGGAAAGAAATAGTGTTTATATCCGACAGAGCAGGATATCCTCAAATTTATATAATGGATATGGACGGAGCTAATTTAAGAAGATTATCAACTAAAGGTAATTGCGATTCTCCCACATGGTCACCTAAAGGAGACAAAATTGCTTTTACAATGAAACACGAAAAATATTTTGATATATTTTTGTATGATTTACCTAAACAAAAAATTATAAGACTTACCGAAGGTCAGGGAAATAATGAGAATCCTACATGGTCTCAGGACGGAAGATTCTTGGCATTTGCATCAACCCGTTCGGGTAAAAGCGAGATATATATTATGGGAATGGACGGAACGGGTGTAAGAAAATTGGTTGAAATGAGGGGAGAATCTTTTACTCCTTCATGGTCTCAAGGTGTAACACAAAGTATATAGTTAAAAAAGGAAAGGGATTCATATGTTTGCGGGAAAAAGTTTTTTTGAAATTTTGGCAATAGGCGGATGGACATTATATTTATTGTTGTTTATATCGATATTATCGATATCTGTTATTATATTGAAAATTATTGAATTTTCAAGAAAATCAAATATAGATATAACCGAATTGCTTAAAAGAACAAAGAATACATTGGTAAAAAAAGGAAATATAGAAGGTTTTATAGGTTATTGCTTGTTGTTGGATTGCCCGGTTTCAAATATAATTGCTGCAGGTCTTAAGAAATATATGGAAACAGGTAATCCCGATATTGAACAAGCAATGAAAAGAAAAATTTCAATTGAAGTTTTGAAGTTGGAAAGATATACAACAATACTTGCTACGGTTGGTGCGGTATCCGTATATATAGGATTGTTCGGAACGGTTTTGGGTATTATTCGTTCTTTCCACGATATTTCGTTAGCCGGTTCCGGCGGAATTTCCGTTGTTATAGGCGGTGTATCCGAATCATTGATTGCTACGGCGGCAGGTTTGTCTGTTGCTATTCCGGCAGTTGTTGCATTTAACTTTTTGTCCAGATCCGTAGACAAATTTGTGATTGAAATGGAGTATGTGGTTTCCGCATTAAAAGAAATTATGAGTGAATTGGGGAACAAATAAAATGTCGGATAAAAGAAAAAAAGTAGTTGCTGATATAAATATTACTCCGTTCACGGATGTTGTTCTTGTTTTACTTATCATATTTATGATAACAACCCCTATGTTGTCTCAACATCAAATAAAAGTTGATTTGCCCGAGGCAGTCGAAAAAACCGAAACAACCGACGATAAAATAATAGAAATAACCATAGATAAAGACGGTTTTGTTTTTATAGACGGAACACAATTTCACGATAAATATATAGAAGAAACAATAAAAGACAAAGTATCTAAATATCCTCAAAGACCGGTTGTGATAAAAGGCGACAAAAATGTGAAGTACGATTTGGTTGTTAAAGTTATGGATAAAGCAAAAAAAGCCGGTGTTTCTAAGTTTGGTTTAGCCATAGATGTTCCAAATAATAGGGGAAAAGCTTAGTCCGTAAAAATGAAAAAAATATATTCGTTTATTTTTTTAATACTTGTTTGTGTTGTATTAAATATTATTTTTTACGGTTCCTGCATTGTTGATATTTCCAACGGTATAACAATAAACAACATAATATTGCAGTGGCCGATTTACAGATTTTTTATAGAGCCGTTTTATGCTTTTGCATATTATGTGCTTACAATGGAAACGACAGGTTATATTTATGCTTTTGTTTCCTGGCTGTTTTGGATTGTGCTGTTTTCAATATTGTTTTGCAAATATAAAAATTTAAAATTAAAAAACACGATAATATTTTGCTTTTCCGCGATTTTCTTTTTCTGTTCGTTATGTGCCGCTGTTATAATCCTGCCGATAAGCGGGCCGAAAATAATTGTTCCGGACGGATACAAAATTGCAGACATTCATTTCAATACAATATCGGCAAAAGACAGAGTTTCAAGTATATCTTCAAGTATAAAATTTCATAAAAAACAAGGATTTACCGATTTTTTTGTTACCGACTATAACGATATAACGGGATATAAAAGTATTCCTTACGGTATAAATTCGGAACATGTTTTTCCGGCAATAAAAGTAAACACGGAAAAAGATGAGTCACTTATTTTATTGTCACAAGAACCTTTTGAATGTGATGATGATATTAAAAATAAGAGTATGGAAGAAATTATAGATTTTGCGCACGGTAATGATATGCTTGTTATTGCGGCTGATTGTTGGAAATATAACAATACGAAAATAGAACAATTTGCAGATTTGGAAATAGACGGTTTTGAAATTTATAATTGCAGACACAGACATACAGAGGAAAATATAAAACAAGATTTAATAAACATTTGCAATGAAAACAATTTATTAATGTTCGGAACTTCCGATTGGCACGGTTTGGGTTGTATGGTAAATGTGTGGAATCTTGTTAAAGAAAAAGAAAATAAAAATATGTTTGATCTTTTAAAAGATAAACCGAAAATAAAAGTAATTGCACACGATATAAAAGACGGTCAATCCGTTATAAGATATGTTTTTGAACCGTTTTATTTCCTGTATATGTATATTACGACTACACAGTTAAAATATGTGTTAAGTTTCTATACTTTTATACTTATATGTTTTGCTTTGTTATATACAAAACCGGTTATGAGAGTTGTCAGACGGGCGGCATTGTTGTTGTCTGCTTTTTTTTCGTTGTGGCTTTTTTTCTTTATAGCCGTTTTGAAATACAATTTCTTTTATAATGTAATGATTTCGCAAATGATAGTTTTTGTTGTAGGTGCATTTGCTGTTATCTGGCTTATTGTTTGGAGTTCTTGTGATAAAAATATTTAATCTTAAAAACACCGTAATTTTTGTTATTGTTTCCGTTTTGTGGAAACTGTTTATGTCTTCTATTCCGTTACATTCGGATGAAGCATATTATTGGTTGTGGTCTAAACAACTTGCATTAAGTTATTACGATCATGCACCGATGGTGGCATACTTTATTAAGTTAACAACTCTTTTCGGTAACAGCGAAATTGCAGTAAGATTTTCGAGTATAATAGTTACAATAATTTTAAGTTTTTTGTTATGGAAATTGGTAATAAAACTTTTTCACAGTGAAGCCGTGGCAAGTGCAAGTGTCGTAATTTTGCATTCCATGCCGATACTTTTTACCGTTTCGATAATTATTACTCCGGATACTCCCGTATTTTTATTTTTATCTCTTGCAACATATTTTGTTTGGAATTTAATCGACAGCAAAAATGTTAATTATTGGTATTTAATAGGTTTGTTTTTCGGGTTGTCCATGTTATCTAAATATACGGCATGCCTTTTTGTGATGAGCCTTTTTATTTATATGGTTTTGGATAAAAAATGGAACTGGTTAAAAAATTACCAGTTATATACAGGTATAATAATTTCAATAATATGTTTCCTGCCGGTAATATATTGGAACTGGCAACATGATTGGGCTTCTTTTTCTTATCAAATCGGGCACGGACTTTCAAATGAAGGTATAAGATTTAATTATATTTTTGAGTATTTGGGAACACAGGCCGGAGTTTTTAATGTTATTTTATTTTTTCCTATATTATATATAGGTATAAAATATTTGTTTTCAAAAGATACAAAAAATATTTATCTTGCGGCATTTTCAGTTCCGGTAATTTTGTTTTATGTAATTACGGCACTTAAAAGATTGCCGGGAGGCAACTGGCCGATACCCGCATATTTTACTTTTTCAATAATAGCCGCAAAATATTTTGTTGAAGGCGGGAAAATAAAACAAAGACTTGTTTTGGGTGCAATAATTTTTAATTTGGTTGTTTCGGTTATTGTAGGTCTTCATGCAAAATATACAATACTTCCTTTAGATAAAATTTCCGATAAAACCGCAATTGCCGATGCTACAAATTATTTTCACGGATACAAAGAATTGGCGGAAAAACTTTTGGCCGACGGTTACGATTTTGTTGTTACGCCGGAACACCAACTTTCTTCTTCGATAGCATACTATACCGAAAATAAAATAAAAACGTTCAGATATTCAAACGGTTCCAAAAAAACACAATTTGAAATTTGGGGAATGCCGGAAGATTTTAATTATGAAAACGGTGCATTTGTTTATGAACCGAGAGAAGACGGCAAACTTCCCTGCAACATAGATGAAATTTTTAATTTGTCTTCGGATACAGATAATGTAAAGACAATAAGAAATAACAATATTGCTCGACAATATAATATTCAAAAAATTTCAAAGCAAACAGAAGTTTTATAAATTTTTCACATGTTTTTGTTTTTAACACTTGACTTTGTATTATTGAAAGAATATAATAAAATGGTATGAACTTCAAGAGACTCTCTTTAATTATCGCACAATTATTGTGTATTCCCGTGTTGGCATTTGCCGGAAACGGAATCGGTTCCGCTGTTGAACCGAGACACGATTTCGCACAAACTCCCGGTTTTGTAGATGCGGAATATTTGGATGTGTATGATATTGCCGTAAGAGCAGAGGTAATGTTCGAAGGCATTTTCAATAAAAAAGGTGACTATTGGTATACAACTCCACATGTAATGAATAATTATTTCAGATACGATTCCTCAAATCATTATTTGCAGGATCAGGACTGGAAAGATCGTTGGGGACAAACTATGTGGCTTGATGTTGCTTTTAAACCGGCAACATGGGCAAGCGCACAATTCGGTTTGATGTTTATAGCAGATTATGCTTCAAGATATTGGATGCCGGTAAACCATCCTCACAGAATGTTCGATACAGGAGCAATCATTCCTCAATTTTCATGGAACACCGCAAAAGCGGAAATTCATAACGATTGGGCAAAATTACAATATAACAGAAATCAATTTCATTACCATTGGGGATATGAAGGAGATTTGTTTAATATTTATCAAGCCGAAACAGGTCCGAACGATTTGTTAATGGTAACCGGAAGAGCGGTACCGGAATGGTATCAACTCAACATGGAAGGAAAAGCAGGTGACTTCGAGTTGCAATACGGTCAACCTATTACCGATTATAAACAAGGTTTTTATTTAAAATACAAAAATATTCTTGGCAGCAATTTAAACTTGTTCTATGTAGATCATGAAATTCCTTACGGAGATGAAGGCGAAAGAATGAGAACCGCCGAACTCAGTACGGATTTCAATATCAGTGGAAGCACTTTACAAATAGGTGCAAAGTTCAGACCTTTCAGAATGGGTGATACTTATGATTATGTTGCCGAAAGAAATGTGACAAACGGTACAAACGGAACGGATTTGTTAATAAAACAAGACAGAACAAGTATCGGAGATGCTTTCGGCGGTGCCGTAAAACTTTCAATGCCTAATACATTAGGGCTTGATTTTATTACCTTGGGTTACTTGTATGAAGGTATTTCGGCCGGTAATAAACAAAAGGCGGATATTGCCGTTCAAAAGGCATTCACTCCTACATTTACCGGACATTTCTCATATATGTGGCAACAACCTTTATTACAAGCTATTCCCGCAAGAGCAAGAAAAGGCGGAGGACCGGATTTACTGACACCGAGAGGGCCTAACCAACCTTTTTGGGTATGGTGGAGAAATCCTCAAACCGGTTGGGATAACAGAGAAACCGATGAATTTACATTTACATTTACTTATGACCCGACACCGGAAACTTGGTTCTACAGATATGAACCGAACACTCTTGATGCTTGGAATTTGAATCCCGAAGAAGATGCTTTGGTTTCTTTTGCCGCACAAATAAAATTAATAAGATATATGGGCGGAACGGACAGACAAGTAGGCAGGGACGAATACGGTGAGATTGTTTGGGAAAATTATTCGGGACTTCCTGTTTGCGGAGCATTACCTACCGACAGATATTTAGGTTCTTTAGTATTTTTAACAAGATTATTTTTAGATGATTATGAAGTTATATACGATTTTGAAGTGGGAGAAGATCCTGCAACATTTTCGCAGTCTTATACCGGACAAGAAGTTTTCTTAAAAGAAATAACCGGATTCTTTAAAACAAATTTGGCAATAAACAAAGCTCCGTACAAATTCAGAATAGGTTACGGTAAAGATGTTTGGGGCCCGAACGATTGGCACAGAGATTACGGTTCTTCTTTTGATGAAGTTTATTATGCTCAGATTTCAAGGGAATTTACAAAATGTATAATCGCAGGTGTTGATTATGTTGGCGGAAGAAAAACGGATTATTATGTTGTAAAGAAAATAGATAATGTTAAGAATGTAAGAAACGAGTTGGGAACATTTGATGAAGTAAGAACTTATGTCAGACTTATATTTGATGGTTTGTTCAAATTCGGAACCAAACCCAGAATTGAAAAAGATGAAACAATTCCTACTTGTTCTTTAAGTTTGGATCCGGATGTTATTATGCCTACAAAAGGTCAAAAGACTACATTGTATCCGTTGGCACATGATGATAACGGTATAGCAACTTGGGAAATCAGATTACTTGATAAGAATTCAAAGATTGTATATACATTTAACGGACTTGGCGAATGCCCCGAATCAGTTAAATGGAACGGTAAAGATTTTGAAAACAGATATTTACCTGATGATGTTTACGATGCACAGTTAATAGTAAGCGATCCTTTCGGCAATATAGCAAAATCAAATATTTGCCAGGTAAGACTTATTACTCCTGAACTTAAAGTTGAAGCAACGGACAGAGGACTTAAGTTATCGTTCTCATCTCAAGTTCTCTTCGACTTTGATAAGACAAATATTAAAGCAAGTGCCGACAGAATACTTAGAGAAGCAACGAGAATACTTAATTCTTATGTTAAGAATGATATTAGTGTTGAAGGTCATACGGATGCTTACGGTTCTGATGAATATAACCAAGGCTTGTCTGAAAGAAGAGCAAGATCAGTAGCAAATTACTTGGCAAAATTGGGTGTTGACAGAAACAGAATGACTGAGGTAGGTTTGGGAGAAAGATATCCTATAGCAACCAATAAGACAGCGGCGGGAAGAGAATTGAACAGAAGAGTAGAAATACTTATATTGAAGAGGGATACTCAAAATAACCAAATGAAAAAAGAAGCAAATGTTGAGTATGTCCCGCACAAAAAATAAAAAAGGAGAAGGAAAATGAGAAAGGTATTGAGCTTGTTAGTAGCAACCGTTTTCATGGCAGCAGGAGTAGCAATGGCAGCTCCGAAAACAACAGCAGCAACATCTTCAGCAAAGGCAGCATCATCTTTTAAAGCATTTGCAGTATATGTAGAAAATGCTTCAAAAGACAATCACTTTGCACCATCAGGCTGGATGGGAGATTTTGGAGATTTGAAATTGAATCAAGCATGCACAGAAACACCAAGAAGCGGAAACAACTGCATCAAGATTACTTACAGTGCAAAGATGACCCAAGGAGCAGGTTGGACAGGTATATTCTGGCAACAACCGGCAAACAACTGGGGAGAAAAGAAAGGCGGATATGATTTAACCGGCGCAAAGAAATTGACATTCTGGGCAAGAGGAGCAAACGGCGGTGAGAAGATAGCAGAATTCAAGATGGGCGGAATCACCGGAGAATATCCTGATTCAGATTCATCACAAATCGGACCTATCGAATTGACAAAGAATTGGCAGAAATATTCTATCGATTTAACAGGTAAAGATTTGAGCCACATTATCGGTGGTTTCTGCTTTGCAGCATCTAAAGATGACAATCCTAACGGATTTATAATCTATTTAGATGATATTATTTATGAATAATTAATTTTTTTCGGGGCAGAGTTTTTCTCTGCCCCGGATAAAGAGTAAAAAATGATAAGAGAAATAAAATTTTTCACATTACTGTTGTTAACAAGTTGTTTTATTTGTGCATGTGCTTCTTCTAAAGTTGCAAAAGATGAAAGTGCAGATACAAATAAGGCTGCTGTTGAAGTTGAAAAAAGTTCTTTTGAACCGTTTTATGTATATGAAGATTTTATGTCTTCAAAAAACCATTATGCACCTTCAGGCTGGATGGGCGATGTGGCAAACTTGGAGTTTGATCAGTCCTGCAGCCAGAATGTTCACAGCGGTAAAACCTGCATAAAAATGAGATATAATGCCGACGGATTGAAACAGTGGGCGGGAATTTATTGGCAACATCCTGCAAATAATTGGGGCGATCAAAAAGGCGGTTATAATATATCCGGAGCAACCAAACTTACTTTTTGGGCGAAGGGATTAAACGGATATGAAATCATATCGGAAGTTAAGATAGGCGGAATTTCCGGAAGTTTTGCTGATTCGGATGTTGCTTGGCTTAAAGGAATAAAATTGACAGGCAGTTGGAAAAAATATACCATAAACTTATCGAAGTCTGATTTAAGTTCTATTTCCGGTGGTTTTTGTATAGTTTTTTCTAAAAAAGATAATCCTAAAGGATGTACTGTTTTTTTGGATGATATAAGATATGAATAAAAAAATTATTAAATTATTATCATTTTGTTTGCTTTGTATGATATTTTTCGTTTCGTGTGAAAGATATCCCGTAAAGGCATTGTTGGGCCTTTCGGATCCGATAGACAGTTGGCCGGATCCTTGGTATATTTATGATGATGAAATAAATACGAAAGGTTCTTTGGAGCCGTTTAAATGGGAATCTTCTACCGGATGTGCCGAATGGAACACGGCAAAACTTGATTTTGCTTGTACCGATAATCCGAAGAGAGGAAGAAAATGTGCAAAGTTAACTTGGGTTGGAAACAGTGATGATCCTTCAAGTTCTTATTTCGGATTTGGTTTAAGAGCAAGAGAATGGCCCGGCGGTACTATTGATATGTCTTCAAGCGGGTATGCTTTCTTGAAGTTTTATGTAAGAGGAATCTTACACGAAAATTGTACATTTAAAATTGAGGTTCCCGGAACCGGTGTTTCGTACAATACTACAACGCCGGCTGATATTACTCCAAATTGGCAGGAAATAGTTGTTGCAATACCGGATCTTGAGTCTATGACTTCAGTAGAGTATGATATATCAATAGTGTTGGATTCAGGCGGTCAAATAACTAACGGCGGAACAATTTATTTAGATGATATAAGGTTTACAAAAGATTAAATATGATTAAAAAATTTATTGTAGTTATTATCTCTGTTATGTTATTAAATTGTACAAATGCAGGCGCATGTACTCTTACTTGTGATTTTTCGGAATATACGGAAATGAATGCGGCTCTTCGTTCTGCTGTTATGCCCGGTTGGGGGCAGGGTTGGAACGGACAGAAAACTAAAGGTTGGATAGTTTTCGGTGTGTTTGCTGTTTCTGTTTTCGGAGCATTTTATTATCTCAGCAAATCGGAAGGAGATTATGTTTCTTACAAGAGATTGGGATCAAGAGAGTCTTCTTATTATGATGATTATGAAAACGATTTAAATACTTCAAGAATTTTGGGGTGTGTAGCTGCTGCAGCATGGATATTTGCTGTTGTAGATGCTTATTTTGTTGCAAAAAAAGAAACTAAAAAATATGCTTTTGAAAAATTTAATGTTGACACCTACGGAAAAGACGGTGTTATGTTAAGATACAAAACAAGATTTTCTATTTAGTGGAATAAAAAAATATGAAAAAAATATTATTGTTATCTTTATTTATTTGTTTAACGGTTTGTTTCGGAGCTTGTACTAAAAGAGACAAATTAATCGATACTACCATGGTTTTGCAAATCGAGCCGGCGGGCGATATAGAACTTGGTATCGGTGAAATAAAGGAATTACAAGCAATTGTAAAAAATATAAAAATGGAAAATGTCGACGAGCCTGTAAAATGGTCTGTTTCCGATTCAAGTTTGGGAAGTTTTTCTTCGACAACGACGAAAAATACAACATTTACTGCGGAATCAAGCGGAACGGGGACGATTTCTTTATCTTGTCAAGGTAAGGTTGTTTCAGCAAATCTTACAATCAATTAGTTTTTTGTATTTATAAATGATATAATAGACACAATCTCTTTTTTTTAGGGATAGTGTCTTTTTTTTAAAATCATGAAAAAAATATTTTTTTTAATTTCAACATTACTTTTTATTTTTTCCGCAGCTTACGGCGTTGATATTGTCGATAAGTCTTACAGGGAACAATTTTCAACAAAGACATTAAATGAAGATTTTTACAGACACCAAATGAGAACCGCAAGTTTTTACGACAGACAAACATCGTCTGTTAACGGACTTGTGGAAAGTTTTAGAGGAACATCACATTATTCTTATGATTTGTTTTCAAGATCTTTTATAATAGGTTCAAAAGGTGTGCTTGATGCACAAGCTTTTGTTTACGACAGTTCAATTGCTTCAATAAGTTATATATTGTCGGGACAGTATAAAAAAGCGGAAAAATTGTTTACTATTTTCCAAAGAGAATTTTATGCTTCAAAAGGTGACAATATCGGGTTGTGTAATGTTTATAGAACCGATTTGCAAAGAACAAGGTGGGGATTAAAACACGGAATAGACGGTAACAGAGTTCATTTGGGACCGAATATGTGGATTGCAATTGCAGTTTTACAATATACCGCAATAACGGGCAAAACAGATTTTGTACCGTTTCTTATAGATATGGTTAAATGGGCAAAAGAAATAAAACATTACAATTTTTCCGACGGTAAAAAAGGTGCTCCGAGCATGGGGTACGGTTGGCAGCCGCCGGATTGGTCCACGGTATATTCCACGGAAAATGTTATAGATTATTATGCCGTTTTACGAATGTTAAAATATATTTATAAAAATTCCAATAAAAAAGTTGTTTCTTATTTTGAAAAAGGAAATCTTACTTTAAAAGATATAAATGAAGAAATGGCCAATATCGAAAGATGGCTTGTAAGACTTATTTTCGATAAAAAGAAACAAACTTTTAATATGGGTTACAATGCCAACGGGGTGGACAGGACGGATGCTTTGGATACGGTTTCTTGGGCGATACCTGCAATTACTCCCAAAAGATTGGAAGAGTTGGGAATAAGTCCTTTTGATATGATGCAATTTGCGGAAGATAATTATTTGGTTACGGATAAAATTGACGATGTTGAAATAAAAGGGTACGATTTTACCAATCAGCAGGGAAGAAGAAAAAATTACAGAATGGTATGGTTTGAAGGAACCGGTTTTCATATCGTTGCATTGCAAATAATGTCTGTTTATGCAAAGAAAGTCGGAGAAACAGAATTATCGAACCAATATAAAGAACAAGCGATAGAAATTTTAAGCAATGTGGAAAAAGCGGCCAATTTGATAAATTTGATAGATAAATCGTTACCTTACACATCCAAAAGGCCCAAAGATAAACAAATATATACAACCTTTGCAAACGAGTGGGAAATACCGAGAGGAAAAAACGGAACATGGGTTTCGTCGTCGTCATCGACAGGATGGTATTTAATAGCGACATCGGCATTTAATCCGTTGGATTTTGATACGGAAAATATAAAGTATAAACTTTTTAATAATTAGATCGACAGGAAGAAACAATGTTAGAAAAAATTTTAAAAATGAAACAAAACAAAGAAAAAATAGTAATGGTAACTTGTTATGATGCCACCATGGCAAAAATAATGTCCGATTCAAATGTGGATATGTTTTTGGTGGGAGATTCCGTAGGTATGACAAAACTCGGTTACGAGAATACGTTGTCCGTCACAATGGACGATATGATACACCATACAAAAGCGGTGGCAAGAGGAACAAACAAAGAAAAAGTTGTTTTAGTTTCGGATATGCCGTACAAATCTTATGAAGATAATCCGGATTTGGCCGTGGAAAATGCCAAAAAACTTATTTCCGCCGGAGCCGATATGGTAAAACTTGAAGGCGGAGTTGAAATTATAGAATCAATAAAAGCTATAATTAATGCAGGTATAAAAATAGTCGGTCATTTGGGGCTTATGCCGCAATCAATAGAAAAGATGGGCGGTTATAAAGTTCAGTGTCGCGATGAAGAGTCTCAAAAAAAATTGTTGGAAGATTCTTTGTTGTTACAAAAAGTCGGAGTATCAATGATAGTTTTTGAAGGTATTCCGGAAATTGTTGCAAAAAATGTAACAGAAAAGTTGGATATACCCACGATAGGTATCGGTGCGGGAAAATATTGTGACGGGCAAGTGTTGGTTAGTGACGATTTGCTCGGAATGTTTACCGATTTTACGCCGAAGTTTGTAAAAAAGTATGCAAATTTAGCACAAATTATAAATGAAGCAACAAAACAATACAGTAAAGAAGTTAAAGAAGGAAAATTTCCGCAAGAGGTTAACACTTACAAATGAAAATTATAAAAAAACCTGAAGAATTACAAAAAGCAATTGAAGCATTAAAGAAAAAAGGTAAAACAGTCGGTCTTGTTCCCACGATGGGAGCATTGCATGCCGGGCACATATCGTTAATGAAAAAGTCCGTCTCTCAAAACGATATAACTGTTGTGTCCGTATATGTGAACCCTATACAGTTCGGCCCTAACGAAGATTATGAAAGGTATCCCAGACCTGTGGAACACGATATTAAAGTTTGTAAAGAAAACAAAGTGGATTTTTTGTTTTTGCCTACGAATGAAACATTATATAACGATAATTTTTCAACTTATATTTATAACAATAAATTGGCAAAAATAATGTGCGGAGTTACAAGACCTATACACTTTCAGGGTGTTTGTACCGTGGTATCAAAACTTTTTAATATTGCTATGCCGACAAGAGCGTATTTCGGATTAAAAGATTATCAGCAGTATGTAATAGTTAAACAAATGGCAAAAGATTTAAACTTTAATATAAAAGTTATCGGATGTCCTATAGTAAGAGAAAAATCCGGTCTTGCAATGTCGAGCAGAAATACGTATTTGTCACAACAGGCAAAACAGGATGCCGCCGGAATATATAAATCTTTGTGCCTTGCAAAACAACAGTTTTGTGAAGGTAAAAAATTAAAAGATATTAAGAAAAAACTTGAAAAAAATATTTTGGCTGTTGCGGAAAGTAAAATTGATTATATAGAATTAAGAAATTCAGAAAATTTGGATTTGGCTGCCGACAAAGATAAATCCGTAGTTATAGCCGTTGCCGTTAAAGTGGGTAATGTAAGATTGATTGATAATATAGTTTGTAAAAAATAAATTTTTCTTTGGGGGAAAACATGACAATAAAAAGAAGAAAATATATTGTTAAACCGAAACTGCAAATAAAGTATTTGCTTATTTTGGCTACCATTATAATTATTTCGTCAATACTGATTTATTATATGTTTTTGGATTCTTTGTTAAATTCCCCGGGAATGGACCAATTAAGTGCCGGTGCAGTTAAAAATTTTGTAAGATCATACACAAGCGGTTTCTTTTGGGTGACACTTATTTTTATGGCTATAGTTTTAATAGAAAGTATATTTTATTTTCACAGGTTGATAGGTCCTATATTTTTCTTTGAAAAAGTTATGGCAAAGTTAAAAGAAGGTGACTTTTCTGTGACAGTTCATCACAGACACAAAGATGAAACAATAGAGCTTGCAAACAGTATGAATGAAGCCGTTGCCAATGTCAGAACGGCGGTGGCGGAAGACAGAAAAAAAATAGATTCCATAAAAGTTGCGATAGACAGCGGCGAAACGGATAAAGCTAAACATTTGCTTAGCGAACTTACACAATGGTTTAAAATAGAGCAGCAATAAAATGATAAAAACAGATTATTTGGTTATCGGCAGCGGTATAGCAGGTCTTAGTTTTGCACTCAAAGCATGCAAAACAAACGATGTTGCCGTTGTCACAAAAAAGAAATTGTTTGATTCCTCCACGGGTAAAGCGCAGGGCGGAGTTGCTTGTGTTACCGACAAAAACGATACTTTTGAGTCGCACATACAAGATACTCTTGTGGCGGGTGACGGACTTTGCAATAAAGAAATTGTTGAAATAGCCGTTAAATCAGCACCGGAAAGAATTAAAGAACTTATTGATATAGGAATGAAATTCGCAAAAAAAGATTACGGAAGTTCCGAATTTGAGCTGGGACTTGAAGGCGGTCACAGCAAAAGAAGAATTCTTCATGCCGGAGATATTACCGGTGAAGAAATAGAAAAAGTGTTGGTTGATAACATAAAGAAAGCAAACAATGTAAACATATACGAAGATCACATGGCGATAGATTTGATTGTTGATGAGAACAAGAAATGTTGCGGTGCATATATATACGATGTAAAAAATTCCAAAGTGGAAACATTTTTGGCCAAGACAGTTATTTTGGCATGCGGGGGAGTAGGCAAAGTTTTCTTATATACTTCCAATCCGGATGTTGCAACCGGCGACGGTATTGCTATGGCATACAGAGCCGGAGCAAAAATTGCCAATATGGAATTTATACAGTTCCATCCTACATGTTTATATAATCCGATAGCAAAATCGTTTTTAATTTCCGAAGCAGTCAGAGGTGAAGGTGCGGTCTTGAAAAATCAAAAAGGTGAAGCTTTTATGCAAAAGTATCATCCGTTGAAAGATTTGGCACCGAGAGATATAGTTTCAAGAGCGATAGATACCGAACTGAAAAAAAACGGCGAGAAATATGTTTATCTTGATATAAGACACAGAGGCGAAGATTTTATAGTAAAAAGGTTCCCTAATATATACGAAAAATGTTTGTTTTACGGTATAGATATGGCAAGAGACATGATACCCGTTGTTCCCGCAGCACACTATTGTTGCGGAGGAATAGCCGTAGATAAAGACGGACAAACATCAATACAAAATCTTTTTGCCATAGGTGAAAATGCTTGTAACGGTTTACAGGGAGCAAATCGTCTTGCTTCCAATTCGTTGCTTGACGGACTTGTTTTTGCTCATTATGCTTACAAAAAAACTCAGGAACTTTTACCCAACATAAAATTTAACGATAATGTTAAAGATTTCGTTAACGAAAGTACGGGTAACGGTGATCCAACAATTATGTTGCAACATTGGGAAGAAGTCAGAAGATTAATGTCCAACTATGTAGGTATAGTAAGAACAAAAGAAAGATTAAAAATGGCTTTAAAAAGATTGAAAATAGTGAAAAAGGAAGTTGAAAACCATTTCAGAGATTTTAAAGTAAGTATGGAACTTTTGGAAGTAAAAAATCTCGTGGACGTTGCCGAAATCATAGTAAAATCCGCTATGGCAAGAAAAGAAAGTCGCGGTGCTCACTACAACAGCGACTATCCGAAAAAGCTGAAAACGTTGAAAGATACAATTATCGCAAAATAACAAATATCCTTTACTATAAAAAGCTATTCTTAAAAAATACCCGGATAGAAAAATTCTATCCGGGTATTTCTTTTTGTTACTTGAAAATTGTAATTACAATTTGAATTATCATTAAGACTATAATGATTGTACTCATGTTGTTTCCCTCCTGTTTTTTTTAATACATCTATTTTTCTTCAGTAGTATGATACTTTTGTCAAGGATAAACGTTAACTATTAATTACTAAATACATTGAAAAATCAATAGTTTTTGTATTATTGTGTCATGGTTTGCCAATATAATCTTATTAGTGAAGGGACATAGTTCTTTAAAAATAAGCAAAATAAAAAAATAAAGAAAAAAATGGTCGCAATTTGCCAATAGTGGCTAATGGGTGCAGGGATAATAAAAAATAGGAGGTAGTAAAATGGGGTTTAAAAGAAGTCATTATGGAAAGGAAAGTCATAACAAAAACGGTTGGTTTTGTAGTTACAAAAACAAAAATTGTATTCATTATGAAACACAAAAACAAGCAGAACATGCTTTAGAGTTTGTAAATGAATATGATGATTCTAATTATGTTCCTATAAGAGCTTATCATTGTGATTGTGGATATTGGCACTTAACAAGCAAACCTAAAAAAGGATTTGCAGCATAAAAACAAAAATAAATAAAAAAAGGAGAAATAAAATGAATAATAAAAAAGAATACCAAGAAATAACAGATTTAAAAAATGCAATGGAAAACAAAGATTATGATACATTTAAGAATTTGTTTGAAGCAATAGTAAAGGATGGAGATAAACTAAATGCATTAAAAAAAGATGAGTATTTTAATGAAAATTTAAAATATTTTATTCTTCCAATGTATTTAAAAGAAGGATATAAAAGTTTTATTATAAGTGACAGAATTTTATTCTTAGCTTTACAACATTGGGATAGTTATTTGAAAGCATCAAAAAATGCTACCGGTAAAGGATATTCAACATCTCCAAAAGAAAAAACTTATAGAGGTGGCTCTAATTCGGGACAATTTTTTCAATGGTGGGGTTAACAATTTATATCGGAGGCACAGAAATGAAAGAATTATTTAGTGAAAAAGAAATGAAAACAACAGAAAAAAACAAAGAACCATTAGCGAAATTTTCAGGATACACATCAGAAGAATATCTTGATGATGTTTTAGATTTTTTTTATTCGAGCAAGTATAACAAAGAAGTTTATACCGATTTTAAATATATTTATGAAAGAAGTATGCAAAAAGATTCTAAAGTTAAATTTATTAAAGAAATAGAAAAATATAACTTTAATATCTTTGAAATATATGTTCTTTTATA
>JAEEGK010007921.1_pt1 | contig 25223 bp, 12 predicted proteins | sample 8958771 | NCBI WGS metagenome assembly JAEEGK01 (sample SAMN16246547, study PRJNA631951) | gut metagenome | biome: gut microbiome; feature: rumen; material: SC-attached | host: Bos | place: Iran: Karaj | collected 2018-10
TTTCTATAATAAGCACTTCCCCAATTTATATTTGCAGTTCCTGCAGAAGTACAATAACCATTATCTTTATTTGAACAAAAACTAATATATTGTAATTGCATATTTATACTATCTGGAATGTTTGAAAATTGTGCTGCAGGACTATCTAAATTATAATTAACATAAACAATTACATTTTGTCCAGTTGTTGAACCTAATGTTGTTCTTATAACAATTTTATTCCATTCATATTTACTAATACCTTCAATTGCTTTTGCATAATTTGGATTATTAATAATTGCATAATAATATGTAGTAGATGAATAATCTAAATAAATAGAATGTGGAGTTGAAAAAAAGTAATATTCTATACTTTCATGATCACAAAAGAATAAAGAATTATCAAATCTAAACCAAAATTCTAATAAATATCCACTAGCAAATTTTTGTCTAGCAGAATTACTTAAAGTTTTATAAAAATTGGGAGGATTATAACATCTTGAATAAAAAAGAGCACTATTTGTGTCATCTGCATTTTGGCACTTATAATCAATTTGTGTACCAGTACCACATTGAATAGAAGTTGGATAACTTGATAAAGTAGCAACGGAACTAAAAGAAGTACTTATTCCACTTGAAATATTAACAGAACAAATACCTTTTGTTTCCATTGTTCCAGGAATTCTCATTTTTTCATTATTACATTTAATATCACAAGTAATTGTTTCAAAAGGATTAATATAATAATTATCTAAACAAACAAAAGGTTTATTTTCATCCAAACAATATTGTGAATGTAAATTTACATTATCACATGATATTGAGACACATGTATTTGAATCTGGATCGTATTTTTTAAAATTTGTGAAATCACATAAAGGTAGAAAAATGAAATTTGCACTTAACTCAAAATTAGTTTCATTGGTTGTGGTTTCTGCTTTGAGTGTAGTGTTTACATATTTTCTTCCACTTGTTGATAATTTATCTATATTAAAAACTTTATAATCAAATGTAATGTTTGTTTTTTTATTACCTGCACTAGTTTTACGAACGTCGACAAAATTACAAACCATAACTAAAGAAGGCATAAATGAATCTTTTATTTTGGTTAGATCTTGATATTTTATATCATATTCTTTTGGAATAAAGTCTCTAAATAATTGAATACTTCTAAAATAAATTTTTGCTGTATTTCTAAGATTTTCAATTGTTAATGTAGTTTTTTTAACATTATTTTCAATTTTAGATAAATAATATCTCATTGGATATTGAGAATAAGCTCTATACTCACCATCAACATATATTAATTCATGTAATAAATCTTTTAATTGATAATCTGCTAAATAATTTCCTATAAGATAATATTTTTCATAATAATTTGAAACAGCACAAGTAACATATATCCATATTCCATTATCACTTACACCAGGGTCATTAAGTCTTTTTCTTTCAACAGATAAATTATCAGCAGCCACATCAGAATATTTATTTCTAATATTATCATTAGAATATTTACTAGTATAATAATCCTGAGGAAAACAATATCCATATAAATTATCATCCATTAAAACAGATATTTGCATTATTTCTTTCCAAGTAATATGTATACCTGCACTAATAACTGATGCATCTTCTAAAAATATCCAAAAAGCCATTGTATAACTTCCACTATATGAATACGGGACATTTTCAAATGTTAAACCATCTATTTTTGATACATCAGTAAATGAAAGACATTTATTATTTGTTGAATCGTAAAATTCTCCATCATCTTTACATAAATAAACTTCTGAATCCTCTGTTACATAATTAAAACCTAATACTTCATCTTTATAACTAATTACAAAATCAATATTATTTTTTGTTATTTCTTTAACTTTCCTATTGTCTAAAAATGATTGTGGCGGTGCATTAGGATAATATGTATTCCAAGTATTTAATAGATTTGGATAAAGATTTGTATTCTCAATTTTAATTCTACTTAAAAAATCAGTGTTAAAGTAAGCTTCTTTCCATAATCTAAGTTGATTAAAATAAAGTACTCCCCATTCAATATTTCCAGAAGTATTGTCTATAATTGTTAAATTTGTAGGAGTATCACCTGACAAAATACTTGAATATTGAGTTTGACCTAATTGTTTATCTAATCTTGTTCTTTCTCCATTTTCTAGATTTACATTTAAATAAAGAGAATTTAAAGTATAATCAACAGCACATGATATAAAATTCCATTTATTAACTGTTATTTTAGTTGAAATATTATCTGATCCAACATTACCACTTTCATCTGTTGAAGCATAGCATATATATCTATATTCATTACTTCCTAATGAAGTTACTGTATCATCTAGGTTTCTATCAATTTTTATTTGATTATGACCAATCCAAGTCACAGTAATACCATCAAAATTATTAGGATGGTAATTATAAACATACATCCAAAATTGTAATGTATATTTTTTAGAAGCTTGTGCTGTACTTACACGTTCAACAGTAATATCTCTAACTCTGGCAAAATTTATATAATTCAATCTTTTACATTTAATTGGGTTATTAAGTTCTTTTAGTAAATATTGTGAATTTGAATTGACAGCCATACATGAACATCCATTTGCATTTTCTTTAAGGAAACATACATTTTGACATTTCGAACTACAAGAAATTACTGGTTTTAAACTATTATTAAAACTTATTTCAAAATCTGGTTCACAAGTAAATGTAGTTAGATATATACCATCTGAAACAAAATCAGAAACCTCATAACATCCATTAAATGTATTTGAAGATGGAAAAAAGGTTTTTCCAATAGGAGTTGGTTTAGTAAAAGGAGTAAATAATTCACCAGTGAACATTTCGAAACCATAAGTTCCAGTAATATAATTTGGATATATTTTTAATTGATAAATCAAAGCATATAATGAATGTGGTATAATAAAAAATTCACCGAACACTGGCGGAGATATAGATTCAAATAATGAAAAATCAGTTCCAAATGTTTCATTATTAATTTCTAATTGTAACATATTTGGAAAAGTCTTTGATGATTGTTCAACTTTTTTATGATAAGCTAAAGATATATAACTCCATTTACCAATTTTATCTCTAAAATTATTATCAATTGCATAAGTTTTAGTACTATCATCTGTACTACCTAAAACTAATGAAAGACCAAATTTTGTTTTATCATTTATATTAGATGAATCATATTTTAGAACAGAAAAATCAGGGTTATATTCAAAAATAATATCCTCAAAAGCAAAAGGTCTTAACCAAAAAGTAACTGTGACTGCTGATCTAGACAATAAATCTAGATTTTGAACATTAATTTTAAGACTTTCAGAGTAACTTGAAGATGGCACTTTTAAAAAATTAGTTGTGCCACTTAAACATTTACCATCTTTTAAAAAGTAACCAGAATAACATTCAAAACAACATCCTTGAGCATTTTCCCAACATCTAGAACAATGAGCTGGACAACCAATTTCATTAATTGTAGATATATTTTTTAAAGTTATTCCAAGTGAAGGATTAACTTTAGCAACGTAATCAAATGCACTTCCATAATTATATTTTCTAATTATTGTATCTCCTGTTGATTGTATAGGAGTTGCATCAGAACCAACAATTCCTTTTATTTGATTATTTAAAATATATTTTCCTTTTAAAGGATAAAATGCAATACATCCACTTAATTGTGCTATTAAATCCTCTGAATATAATCTATCAATTTCTTCTATTGATTCCATACTAATTAAATTTCCATTCCAAATTCTTAAATTTTTATAAAAACCATTTGCCCAATATATTGTACCACCAAATCCTGGACAACTATTACAAAAAGTTATTGTATTTAATATAGCTTTTGAATCATCTGTTGTATAGTCCAAAGTTGAATTAAATTTATTTACTTTAACACTAAATTTATATGTATTATCAGTATCAAATTTAACTTTAATTAAAATTTTATTCCATTCTTTTTTATGATAATAAGAACTACTTTCTTTTCCATAACTAGTTTGAATTTTAAGACCACCAGATGATGGAATATATATACTAATTACATTTGAATAAAAAACATAATGTTTAAGTGTATCAATATAATTTTCTACAAGAATTTCAGGATAAAACCATAATTCAATTATATATGATTTTAATACTTCTTCAATTGTAAATTCAAACTTTTTAGAATGATAAAAATAACTAAATTGTAAATAATATTCTGTTCTAGAGTCTACACAAGTATAAAACATATTATATATATCAGTTCCCTGACAAAATGAATCTAGATTTGATCCATAATTATCATTACAAGTCATTGAAGGAGAACATTTATAATCACAATAATTACCACCTTCTAAACCTGGATATCTAATATATGCATCACCATTACTATCTGTCCCACATGACGCACTCGCACTACAAGATCTATCTGATGCAGATTTCATACGGTTATCGCATTTTAATGCCTTATTATCATCTTCATTAATTAATTGATGATTTAGTTTTAATAAATCCTTTTCTTCTTGAAGATCAATTGTTTTGTACACTTTATTTTTTGAAGGTAATTTTAATTGTCTAAAATTTAATGGTCCTGTAACATCAAAATCAGTACTATGTAAATATAATTGTATATCACCTTTAATTCCACTATTCGCAAAATTTATATTTTGTATTTTATAATCATTTCCATAATATAATATATCAAATGGTATAATAAATGATAATTCTGGAAATTCATTTGAGCCAAGTGTTTGGAAATCATAATACATATAAAAAGTATCCATAGGAAGAAAATCTTGAAAAACTGTAAAATATTTGATAAAAATTGGATAATTAAATGTATAAAAATCTTTAAAGTGAATTGATATAGGTTCATCCTTTTCATAAATAGGTCTATAATATACGTCATTTTCAGCATTTACAGATCCAAATAGACGTTCATAAGGTAAAGGCTTTCTATTAGTTTCAATTGCTCCATTTATAACTGAAGATTGATAAAACATTGCATGATCAAAAGACATTGCACATGTTACATGAAACCAATGACCTAAAATTGAATGATTTTTCATTTTAGTTTTTTGATTAATTGATGGAATATTTATTAATACTTCTTGTTCTCTATACATAGCCTCCCAATTATTATTTTTATTTAAATTTTCAAAAACAATACATTTAAACTCAATTGTATTTGAAGATGCAGTGATTGAAAGAATTAAAAAATCACTAATAATAATTTTAAATTTTTTATCAACAGTATCTAATCCTGATATAAAAACCCATACTCCCATTGTTACTCTATGAGTAATTATTGCATTCATTGATGTGTCAAAATCTTTAAAATAATGCAAATCAATATAATTAATAGGACATTCACCAGCACCTTGTTTATCAAATGTAAGAACATTACATCTCAGACATGATAATTTTGAATTACTAATTAATTCATCTTGAGTACATAAATTACAAGATTGATGACATTTTTTACAAAGTCCTCCTGAACACATATAATTAGGAATACATTTATTTGTTTCATTGCAAACTCTTTCACCATTCAATGTAGCATATTTATCAGTTGAGCTATCTTGAATTGTTACAATATAATTGCTAGCATATACGTTGCCATTAAATTGAATTTTTATATTATTAGATACAGTAATAGATTTAGTAAGACCATTATAAGTAAAAGACATAATTCTTTTTGTAGGATCACTTGAATCACTTGAGGCGATGGTGAAATTAGGATAATTTATGATATTAGATGTTAAACTAATACTAAAAGATACAGAATCATCACCCGTAAATTCGATATTTATATTAGTAGTATAAGAAGATAATATCGCTACTCTATATGATAATTTATAATATTGATTCATAATTTTAGGAAAAGGTGCTTCACATTCAAAAGAAGTAGAGCCTCCAACACTATATTTAAATAAGCCATATTCATTAGATATGTTTTCATCATTTGAATTTTCAATATTTTGGAATGCATTTAAAAAAGGTGATGAAGAAGAAGTAACATTGCATGTTGAATCTTTATCATAAGTGATTCCATTTTTTTTACTATAATAAGTACTAGGAGAAGTATCGTTAGTATAATATCCTGCTTTATAAATTTGATCTATTGTTCCAGCTTTGTTAGAATATGTATATATTTCATCATTTTGGCAAATACTTTCTGGAAATACAGTAAGTCCACATTTTAATATTTTAAAATAAGATAAGAATATAAAACTCCATAAATAATATAAATAAAAAAACTTTTCCTTTTTATTTTCTCCATTTAAAAACATTAATTTATTTAACACCAATTTAAAATACCTTAATAATTAAAATCAATTAAAAAAAATAAATTCTAAAAATAAATATTTAAAAAATTCAAAATAGATTCTTTAAAAACCAATAAAAAAAATAAAACAAAAACAATAAAAAAAACTATTCTAAACTAAATTTACGTAGCATATTTTTTTGTCCATTCCTTAGCAGTGGCTTCATATTTAGCACGATCAGTTTTATAAATTTGTGCAATTTCAGGAACAAGAGGATCATCAGGATTAGCATCAGTCAACAAAGAAGAAATAGAAAGTAAAACTTTACTAATAGTAAGAGCAGGACTCCATTGATCTTTTAAAATATCTAAGCAAATAGAACCATTTGAATTTATATTAGGATGATAAATTCTTGTTGTAAAAGTACATTTTGGTGGTTTGAAAGGATAATCTGTAGGAAAGTGAATGTTAAGGAAAAATACTCCTCCTTGATATGGTGAATCTGATGGACCCATAATTGTTGCTTGCCAATGGAATAAATCATTATCGTTTGTTGGACCTGCTGAACAATTTGCTGGTGGATCTTTGTTGAAGTCTACTAGCTCCTTTTGGATTCTTCGAAGGGCCATTTATGTATTTTAATATATATTTTTTTAATATTTTTTTTTTATATTTTTTTTAAATTTTTTTTTTAGGATAATATTTTAAAAAGTTAATTATTATTTTTAAAATGTTTTTTTATTATTTGTATTTATAAATCCTATAAATAAAATAAAATTTTTAATCATTTTTTTTTTCAATTATCCTTGTTTTTTATTTATTCATGTATTATTTATTATTTGGATATGAAATTATTTTATTTGATTAATTTTAACATTTAATATATAAATTAATTATTTAAACATTATTTTCTGAATTAATAAAATCTCTATGTGTATTTAACATTGAATTTAATTTTGAACTAACTTCATTCAATTTCAAACTATTTTTACATAATTTATCTCTAAAAAAACATAAACAAACTAAACCTGCATATCCAATAACATATCCTTCTTTTATTAAAGTTATATTAGTATTATCTTGTTTAACTGCACCTAAATAAAATAAATTAGATGAACCATAATTTAAACAATTTCCAGTAATAGGACTCCCTGAAAAATCTAAAGTCCAAAAATTTCTTATATCTCTTAAATTAATTACTTTTTTTGATACACAACAAAATGGTTGACTACAGCAAAAACCACCACTAAATCCAAAGCTACAACAAAATATATTAAATGGAATAATTATTAATTGTTTCTTATAAATATCCATTTTAATTTTATATCCAAGCCTCTTAAATAATCGTATTATAATAAGAAATACTGAAAATATTGTTATAAAAATACAAATATTTATTATAATATATTTTGAGCTATTACGAATTTTAAATATATATACTGTTAAATAATTAATAATTAAGGAAGAAAAAAAGAGAATAATATATATCATCATTGGAAGAAATGTTGGTTTTATATAAATTGTTTTTATATAATATTTTTCATTTCTATTTGAAATGGGAAATAATGGAATGTTTACATTATCTTCAGGAACATTTTCAATTTCATTATTATTTATTTCTCTATTATTATTTATATTATTTTGATTATTATTATTTTCTAAATTATTTACATTTATATTCTCATTATTTTCTTGATTTATATTTAAATTTAGATTATTTTGTAAATTTTGTAAATTTGACACTGAAGCTATTCCATTAGGATTAATTTGGAAATTTGTAGGATTTTGTTTTTTAGGAAGATTTAATTCATTATTTGGTCTTACTCTTTGTTGAATATTTAAATTATTTCTGATTGTATCTAATATTTGTTCTAAAGAAGGAAGACGAGTAGGAATAGGAAAAATTGTATTAAATGGAATTATTGATATTCCAATTCCCATTTTTAAAATTAAAATTAGATAAAAATAAATCTATATAAATTTATTTTATTTATAAAAAAAAAATTAATTATTTTCCCAATAACTTAAAATAATTAAAAAGATGATTGACAAACTAAAAACAATCCAATTCAAAAAATCAGAAAAGCCAAAAAATGAAAATATAGAATATTTATCAAACTTAAAACAAATAGTAGGTCGTGGTTTATCAGAACTATATAAAATCCAACCAAAAAATCCAATAACATTTTTATCAGAATGGTTACTGGCCCAATCAACAACGGAGCCAATTTCACTTCAAATAGGAAAAAAAAAAGAAATAATATCATCATTAAAAGAAAAATATTCTGAAATAGAAAAGAAAAAAGAAACTAAAGAAGAAGAAAAACAATCATACGAAGAAGCAAAAAAAAAAGAAAGAGATTCATTAGAACAATCAATAACAGAATGTACTGATTTTGAAGATCATTTAAATGACATTTGTGAAGATTTTAAAAAAATAATAGGAGCAACTGGAGTATATGTTTGTAGATATGATTTAAAAAGAATTTTTCCAGTTGATATTTATGCAGATGAAAATGGTCATATTGATCCTTCAAATACTAAAGTTTTAAGATATGTAAATTGGTGTTCTGATCATTCATTTCTTCATAGAAAATATTTAGAAGTTGGAAGTGGAGTAACTTATAAATTAGTTGGTATTAGTGGAGAAGGAGAAGAAGAAGAAAATAAGGAAGATAATAAAGATGAAGGAGAAGGAGAAGAAAATGAAAAAGGTGATGAGGAAAAAGAAGAAGTTTTAAAAAATATTTTTATTGATGAAGTTGTTACTGAAGATAAAATTAAATTTTTTAGAGAACCTCGTTTAGGATGTTATTTTGCTATTGATATTAGATATAAATCATCTTTAAATTATGAAGCTTTGACAACTGCTATTGAAAATTTAGAAGAATATAATGTTAAAAAAGCAGAATATGATAAAAGAATGGCTGAAAAAGCTGAAGAAGAAAAAGAGAGAGAATTAGAAAAAAAAGAAAATGAAGAAGAAGAAGAAGAAGAAAAAGAAAAAAAAGAAGGAGAAGAAGGAGAAGAAGGTGAAGAAGATGATTTAGATAAACCACCAGTATTAAAAGAATTTGATAAAGAAGAAAAAATATATATTTTATGTATTGATACATTAGGTCAAGAAAAAGTATATACAGAAGAAGAAAAAAATTATATATTAAAAATAGCAAAATTAATAAGAGATTCAATGCAAAATTTAGAAATTAAATTATTAGAAAAAGATAGAGATGCAAGAATTGAATATTTAAATATAGAAAAAAATATAAAAGAAGAATATGATGAAGATAGAATTGCAAATGAACAAGATAATGCTGTTAAAGATTATGCAGCATCAGATGAATTTGCAAATAAAAATATAACAGATGAAGATGAAAGACAAGTTGATATGGATGTTGTTAAAGCAAAAGCAATAATAAATTTAATATATAATACAGATATGATAAAATTAGTAGAAATGTTTTCAAAATTTGAATTTGTACAATATGAAAAAATATTCCAAAATTTATTTTATTTTGCTGGTGTATATGGTGCTTATATTAATGAAGATGAAACACATAAATTAAGTTGGAAGAAAGCAAGAACTATTTGGATGTCTATAATTGAAAAACTTAAAAATTATGATCCTATAGGTGCAAAACCTGAACAAGTTGATAAAGTCTTTAAAGGAAATGTCATATTAGAAAATTTACAAGAATTTGTTAGTGAAAAAGAAAAAGAACAAGAAATAGCAGAATATTCTTTTACACTTTTACAATTAGTTAAATATGTTATTGAAATATTAAAAGTGAGAAAAGAAGATATTATGAGAAGATATCACGTTAAAAAAGGTTTAGAAAAAGCAAGAAATGATATAATTGAAAAAAATAAACAAATGGATGAGGAAAGAGCACAAGCTTTACAAGAAGCAAAAGAAGAATTTGATAAAGAACATGAAGAAGAAGAACATGAAGAAGAAGAAGAAGAAGGAGAAGAGGGAGAAGAAGGTGAAAAGAAAGAAGGAGAAGAAGGTGAAGAAGGTGAAGAAGGAGAAGAAGAAGAAGAAGAAGGTAAAAAGAAAGAAGGAGAAGAAGGTGAAGAAGGAGAAAAAAAAGAAGGAGAAGAAGGAGAAGAAGGAGAAAAAAAAGAAGGAGAAGAAGGTGAAGAAGGAGAGAAAAAAGAAGGTGAAGAGGGAGAAGAAGGAGAAAAAAAAGAAGGAGAAGAAGGTGAAGAAGGAGAGAAAAAAGAAGGTGAAGAAGGAGAAGAAGGAGAAAAAAAAGAGGGTGAAGAAGGAGAAGAAGGAGAAAAGAAAGAAGGAGAAGAAGGTGAAGAAGGAGAAGAAGGAGAAAAAAAAGAAGGAGAAGAAGGTGAAGAAGGGGAAGAAGGTGAAGAAGGAGAAAAAAAAGAAGGAGAAGAAGGTGAAGAAGGGGAAGAAGGAGAAGAAGGTGGTAAAAAAAAGAAAAAAAAGAAAGAAAAAAAACCTAAACCTGTGTTTGATGAAGAAGGATTTTTAAAAACATATGATGAAGAGCATCCTAAATTAGAAGTTCCTGAACCTGTTGTTTTTGATATTGATGGAGATTTTGATGTTAATTATGAAGGAGATGAAAATGGAGAAGAAGGAAATGAAGATAAAGAAGATGATGATTAAATAAATAAAATTTTTTAAATTTATATTCAAACAAAAAAATTATTTTTTAATTTAATTCCAAAAAAAAAAATAATTTTTTTTCAAAATAACTTCTAAAAATATTTTAAACAAAAAATCATAAAAATATAAAATTATCATATAACCAAAAAAATAAAATAATAAAAAAAATGATGCAGATCGAAGACATAGTTGCATAGTAAAATAAAATTATATAACCTAAATAAAAAAATCAAAAATAGTATAATAAACAACAAATCACGTTATCCAGGTCACCATCAATTTCCATCTCAAAGAACAAATGATTCCTTCAAACCATTAGAACCCAAAAGTCAACTTTTAGTAATATGGAGAGCAACATGTGAATACCTAAAAGAAAAAGTAACAAATTACAAAGGAGTAAACTTAAAAGGATTTGGTGCATTTACATATGAATGTAAACAAACATTACCACGTTTAGGAATAAATTTAGAAGATGCTAAAACAAAGAATTTCGATCAACTTCTTTTAGAAAAAAAATCAAGACATTTAATGAGACCTTGTTTTATAATAGATACAAGATTCCTTCCAGTATTAACTAGATTTAAAAATAAAGAAGAAGTAACTAAACCAGCATCACAGAGTTCAATTTATCAAAAAGGAATTAATATGACATATTGTAATCCAGGTCCAATTGCAATTGGATGTTATTTAAAACAAAATGTAGTTGAAGATGGTTTAAAATCAATTTTTAATGCTTTATATGATTTAATTTCCATTGGTAGAAATATTTGTCTTAAAACTGGTTTTTGTAATATTAATTTTATTGATAGAGATTTAAAATATTCTTATTCACCTGAAATTTTTAATATGATTAATGATTTAAAAGCAAGTGAAGATAAATTTAAATGGGGTGTTACACCTGTTAAAAAAACTTGGAAAGAGGATACTTATGAAAAATGGTGTAGGAGTAATTTAGGTTCTATGCTTGAAAAACCTGAAACTTCACTTATGAGAACTGTTGATAATAAAAGCCAAATGTTGAAAATTATGTCTTTGGATTTAAGTTCTACTTATACTAATGGCTTTTATAAAAAATAAATTTTTGGATTTTTTTTGGGTTTTTTTTTTTAATTTTAAATTGAATTTTTTTTTAAAAATAATTTTTTTTTAATGTTTTTTTATTTGATTTTTTTATTTATTTATTAAATTATTAAATGAAATTTATGTTTAATATATTATTATTTTGGATTTGTTTTAATTATATACTTTCAAAGATATGTGATGATTATTATAAAGATAATCAAGTATCAAAACAAGATTGTTTGAAAGCTAATGTTTCTGAAATTGATGGACTTAATGGAAAAAATTGTTGCTATACTATATTTTTAGATGAAAACTCACAAAAAAAAAGAAAATGTGGTGCTATTAAAAAAGATACGAAAGTAATTAAAGATCAAATTGATTTTATGGAAAAAACTTTTCAATATAAAAATGTTAAGATTATTTGCTTTTCCTTCAATCTAAAATATAATTTTATTTTTTTAATTTTATTCATTTTTATATTGTAAGTAAACTTAAAAATTCTATTTTTAATTATTTAACAAAATTAAAGCAAATTAAAAAATGATAATATTATATTAGATAAAATTGGAAATAATAAGAAAAAATTAAATAGTTAAAAAATAAAATTTAAGGTTGGTCAAAAAAATTTAAATGAAATAAATTTTTAATTAAATCCTTTTATAATAAAAAAATTGTATAAATAAAATTATTAATTAGAAGAAAGTTGATAAATATTTATATTAGGAGAAGGAAATAATAAATCATTTAAAAATAAATTATAACAAATATTAAACAAATTCAAATGGAGAAATATAATAATATAAGAAATAATATCAAAATGTAAAAGAATTTAATACAAATTCATTTACTTATTTGAATTTAAAATATTTTTTGAATAATTATAAAATACATTAAAAGATACTAATAACACATATAATTAGAAAAAATTATATTTATATAAAAAATTTTAAATTAAAAGGAGAATATATTATAATTTTCATAAAAATATTTAAAATTAAAAAAATGTAATGAAAAAAGTTTTTGAAAAATAATTCTTTGAACGAAAATAATTTAATTAAAAAAGATAAAAAAAATTATATTAAGTAACACCTTTCATATTAATTTTCAGGTCTCATACATATATTAATAGGATTCTCTTGATATTCTCTTTCAATAGAAATTCTATTTCCATTATTATTATTTTCTGTCATTGGTCTGTTATTATAATTTCTATTATCATTATTATTATCATTATAATGCTCATCATTAAAAGAATGATGCTCATCATTTCCATTATATTCAGTATTATATTGTCTTTGATTTAATAAATCCTTCAAAAAAGCTTTTTCTTTATCTTTTTTTGCAATTAATTTATGTAATCTTCTCTCATAAAGTCTCGGAGTTACAAAATATAAATTAATATTAGTATATCTAGAATTTTTACAAATATTATCTTCAATTTTTTTTAATCTTTCATATTTTTTCATACTTACTCCTGAATTATAAACACTTTTTCCACTTTTAATTTTATTAATTCTACCTTTTAAATATTCATTAGATTTATCAATTTCAAATTGTTTATGTCCAGCAGCAGAAAATCTCAATGATGAAGGATGAGGAAAAAATTTAATAGAATCAGGATGATATTGACCAGGTTTTTTATATTTTTCTCTTATTTTATTTAATACTAAATTATTACCATAATCAATATTTGCTTGTTCATCTTTTTGCATTTGTTTTTTTAACATTTTATATTTTAAGAATAAATATTCTTTTGGTGGAGGAGGATTTGTTGAACCTTTTGCTAAAGCCATTCTTTGATAATACAATTTTGTATCCCATATTCTGTCTCTGTCTGCACAATGACGATTGAATATTGGTTCTTGATACATTTTTTTTTTTTTTTATTTTTTTTATTTTTTTTTTTCTTGGATTTTTGTATATTTTTTTTATAACAGAAAAAGTTATTTTTTTTATTTTTTTTGGATTTTTTTTTTATTTACATTTTGTTTTATTGTTTTTTTTTTTTTAATTTTTTTTAATTTTTTATGTATATATATTGAACTTTATTTTATTTTTTTCATTCTATCTTATGAGCAGTGAAGGAAAAAATGAAGAACAAATTGAAGTTCCTCCACAACAATTTGTTCCTGAATTAGTTAATGAAGAAGAAGAAAAAGTTGATGAAGAACTTCAAAAAGAAATGAAAAAAGTTAAAATTGATGAAACAGTTTTTACTGGTCAAGATAAAAAACCTCAAAAAGATAAAAAAGAAAAAGATGAAAAAAAAAATAAAAAAAAAGGAATTGATTTTATGGATTATGCAAATCAAAATAATATTCAAATTAATATTCAATATGAAGAAGATAAATATCCAAATAGAAAAAATTATGATAAAAACTATCAAAGAAATGATAAATATAATAATAATAATAATCAACGTAATTATAATAATAATTATAATAATAATTATAATAATAATAATAAAAATAATAATAGAAGAGGTCAAAAATATAATAAAGGTGGTTATAAAAAACAAAATAGATTTCATAAATTTGGTGGAAATAAATTTGATACAATTAATATGAATCATGATAATCAATATCAAAATCAAAATAATTTTCATCAAACTCCTATTTTAAATGAAGATAAAGATATTTTATCTTATTTAGAAAAGATTTTTGGAGAAAATAATTTAAATAAAGATTTATATATTAGATATAGATTAAATGATAATGGTCAAATTTTAGTTAATGATTTAATAAATTATAACGTTTTAAAAAAAAATAATATAACTGCTCAAAAGATTAAAGATCTTATTCAAGATAATCAAAATTTAGAATATTCTGAAGTAGAAAATAAAGAATATATTACCGTTAAAAATTTTAAAAATATGAAATTAAATACAATTGATCAAATTAATGCAACTAAAAATCAATATAAAATGAGAATGCAACAAAATATGTTTCCAAATTATATGGGATTTAGTCCATTTCCTTATAATTATATTTATATGCAAAATAATTATTTCATTCCTCCTAATTCTTTTAATCCTAATCAACAAATACAACAAAATCCAAATAATAATAATCAAAATGAACAAAAATAAATAAGGCTATATTACAACATTTAATTTTTTAAAAAATTTAAAAAACCAAAATTTATTAAATTTTTGTATTTTCTTTTAATAAAATAATTTTACAATTTTACATTTTTTAATATTAATTAGTGAGTTTTTATATAAAAACATAATTTATTTTTTCTTATTCTCCTAAATTAAAATTAAAAAATAATAAAAAAAATAAAATATGGGGAATTTAGTAACAAGAGGGAATACATATTATGAATCATTGGAATATCAAAATGCATTAGATATGTACAATGATGCAATATTAAATAATCCAAATAATTATTTAGCATATTTAAAAAAAGCAAATTGTTTATATCATTTAAATCGTTCAAATGAAGCATTAAATGTATATAATCAATGTTTAAAAATGAATCCAAAATTAATTGGTGCTGTATATAATATAGGATATGTTGAATATTCTTTTAAAAATTATTCAGAAGCTTTAATGAAATTTACTCAAGCTTTAGATTTGGCAAAAAAATCAAATAAAACAATTTATTTTGAACCTTTATATTATGGAAAAGCATTATGTTTTTTTCAGCAAGGTGATTATAAAAATGCTTTACAATTATTTGAAAAATCAAATGAATTATATAAAAATGATCCATTGACTTTAAATAATATAGGAAGATGTTATTTAAAATTAAATGATAAAACAAAAGCAATTGATTATTTTACAAATAGTTTTTATCATTCAAAAGAAAAATTTTATATAGCAATTTATAATAAAGCAGATTGTTTATATAGTATTGGAAGAAAATATGAAGCTGTTGAATTATATAATAAAATAATAAATGAATTTAATGATAGATTTCCACATGCATATTATGGTTTAGGTGTATATTATAATGAAAATGGAAATAAATTAAAAGCAATTGAAAATTTTACTAAATGTCTTCAATATGATAATACAAATTTAAATGCTTATATGAAAAGAGGAAATTGTTTTTTTAGATTAAAAAGATTTACAGAAGCAATTGAATGTTTTGAAAGTATAATAAGTGTTTCTCCTAATTTTTTAAATGGTTTAGCTTTATTTAATAAAGGTAATTGTTTAAGAGAATTAAATCAAATTGAAGAAGCAATAAAATTTTTTTCAAAAGCAATAGAAATTTATAAACTTGATTCTGATTATTATTACAATAGAGCATTTTGTGAAAATTTAGTTCATAAATCAAAAGAATCATTAAATGATCTTGATGAAAGTATAAAAATAAAACCAAATTGGAAAGCATATTTTTTAAAAGGAAATATTCAATATAAAGAATTAAAAGCAGCAAGTTCTGCAATTGATAGTTTTAATAGATGTATAGAAAATTATCCAACATTTTCAAATGCATATTATATGAAAGGTATTTGTTTATATGATTTAAAAAATTTTTCAGATGCACTTTTTAGTATTCAAAAAGCAATTGAATTAAGTTATAATGATAATAATAAAAATAAAATTCCAATGGAGAAATTATATTATTATAAAGGATTAATATTAAAAAGTTTAAATAAATATGATGAAGCTTTAAAAGATTTTGATGTTGCTTTATCAAAAAATATAAAATATAGTGAATGTTATTATGAAAAAGGAACTATTATGTTTATTCAAAAAGATTATAATAATTGTATTACTAATCTAGATCAAGCAATTCAATTAGAACCAACTTTTCATGCTGCATATTGTAAAAAAGGTTTATGTTATAAAGAAATGGATGATTTAGAAAATGCTTTAATAAATTTTGATAAAGCAATTTCATTAAATAATAAAATTGGAAGATATCATTTTTATAAAGGAACTACTTTATATGAATTAAAAAGAAAAAATAATGCAATGTATTCTTTTGATAAATCAATTAGTTATAAATATAATATTACAGAAAGTTACTGTTATAAAGCAAAATGTCTTTTTGAATTAAATTATAAAGAAGAATCAAATAAAAATTTAAATTATTGTCTTAATTGTATATTTAAAAAATATAATAAAAATCCAGATAATAAATGTGATGATAATTTCTTTGAAGAAATTTCTATAAATTCAATTCAAAATATTCATAAAGAAATATTAGGTGAAGTTTATTTTTATCAAGGTTTAATAGAATTTAATAAAAATAATTTTGAAGAAGCTTTAGAAAAATATGATTTATCAATTAAATTTAATCCAAATTATTCATCAACTTATTATAATAAAGCAATGTGTTTAGTTTCATTAAACAAATTAAATGAAGCAATAGAAAGTTTAAATTCAACAATTAAATTAAATCCAACACATCATTTAGTTTATTTCAAAAAAGGAAATATTTTATATAAAATGAATAAGAAATTAGATGCAATGAGATGTTTTCAAACTGCATTTGAATTAGATCCAACTGATATAAATGCAATTAATAATAAAGGAGTTTGTCTTTATGATATGAAAGAATATGAAAAAGCTTTAGAATGTTATGAAGTTGCTTTAAAAATTAATCCTCGTTATGAAATGGCTTTGAAAAATAAAGCTAAATGTTTAAAAGATATGAAAAGAATTAATGAAGGGAAAATTGATAATGAAGAAGAAGAAGAAATGATAAATAATTATCTTATTTAATTTATTTAATAATATTTTTATTTTTGATGTTGTTTAATTTTAATGAAATAATTTAAAAATTAATATAAAATCTATTCATTATTTAAATTATAATTTAATTTTTTTAATTAATAATAAAATAACTATTTATAATTTAAAGCGTATAATTTTTGAATTTTTTTTTTCCAATATATCATATATTTTAACAATATTGTTAATTATATAAATAATATATAAAATGTTTATAATCCCTTAAAAAATAATTTTATCTCTAAATATTCTTTTAATAATTTTAATATATATATAACATAAAAAACAAGTATATAATATTTGATTATCTTTAAATAAAAAAAACCAATTATACAAAAACTAAAAAAAAATGAAATTTATATTTTTAATTAAATTAATATTGATAAAAAGAAATATAACTTTGAAATTAGAAAAATCTAATTCATTTTGATTTATCCTAATCATTTAATGATATTATTGCTAAACATCATTGAAAAAGTAAAAAAAATATTTTTGATTTTTTAAAAAAAAAAAATTAAAAGAAAAATAATCTTGTATACATACTTTTTATATTTCATTATATTTAATTGTTTTTGATTTAATATTAAAAATAAATAACTTTTACTATGTTTTTAAAACAAAATAAAATATTTAAATTCTATAAAAACAAAAAAAACTAACATAAAACAAAAATACAAATAAAATATTTATAATCTTTATATTATGAAATAAAATCCTTCGATGAATATTAACAAAAATATAAAATTGATATTTTATTAATTTTAAGAAAATGCTCATATCAATAATTAAATTAAAGGTGTATTAAAATTAATTTAACATAAATTTTCTTTAAATCATTGAAATTTGAGTCTCATTTTTAATTCATTATTCCATCATATTCGCATTTTAATTTTAGATAAAAAAACATATTCATCTCAATAGAAAGAGATATATAAGTATAAAAAAAAATATTTTTTAACAATTAAACTTACAAAATCCAAAATTTTAATAAAATAATATATTAATAAGATATAAGATAATGAGGACTAAATATGAAATTTTACTTAAATTATTATTTCCAAAATATAGTCAACCCTCTGAAAGTAGATTTATAAATTCTTTTTCTTATATAAATAATAAGAAGAAATCAAATAAAAACCAAAATTCTTTTTCAATATCTTTTGAAAAAATTGAAAAAGGGGAAGATAAAAGAACTTCAATAATTATTAAAAATCTTCCCAATTCAATAAATAAAGAATATATAAATCAAATTTTATTAGGTGTTGGAAATATTAATTATTTATATCTTCCATTTGATAAATATAATAATAGGAATTTGGGATTTGCCTTTGTAAATTTGGTAAATTATAGAAGTATTGTAAAATTATATAATAAGTTAAAAAATTATAAATTTGAAAATATAGATATGAAAAAACCTATAGAAATTTGTTATTCCAAAGTTCAAGGAAAAAATGAATTAAGTAAGATGTTTAAAAAAAATTAAATTTAATTTTTCATTCATTTGTAAATATTTTCTGAATTTAATTAAGTAATGAAAAAATTATAAAAGTTATGAATTGTATTTCCTTTGGTAAAATTTATAAAAATTTCTATTCCATACTATATAGAATTTAGTATAAATATTTTTATTGAATTATATTTAATTATAATTTTATAACAGAATTGGTAATAAATATTATATAGGGGTTTTATTATAATTTTTGTCAAAAAAATAAATCATTTAGTTAGAAATCATTTAATATATCAAAACTTTATTTTTTTATTCCTTAAAAAATGTTTATATGATAGTTGAAAAAATATATTTATTTTTTTATTTTTTATTTCAAATATCATTATAATTTAATTATATTTATATCATATAAATTAAGAATAATTTAAATGAAATAAAAAGGAATAGTAAATAAAAAATTAAATTAAATTTTAAAAAATTTTATTAATATTAAATTAATAAAATATGAATGTTTATACAGATTGGCAAAAAATAGAAATGATATTTATAATAAGCGTAGGATTTGGAATAATTGTTTTAATAATTTTTCATTTCTTTAGAAAATACAGAAAAGACAAATTAATAAGTATTTTATTTATATAATGTTATCATTAGCAAATAAATTAAGTAAAAATTATAATGATGAAATTGATATTGATGATTTATATTTATATTTAAATGAAAGAGGAGAAAATGAATTAAAACAAAAAAAAAATAATTTAAATCATAATAATTTTATAAATTTTAATTCTGAAACAATAAAAACAATAAGAAAAAAAACTCAAGATTATAGTGTATTTGGTTGGTATAAATATATTTATAAAATAAATGATCATGAAGTAATAAGAATATGTAATGATGAAGGTTTTATATATTTATATTATCAAAGAATTACAGCATATTTATTTGGATTTTTATCAATTTTCTCTATATTAATTCTTTTTCCTGTTTGTAGATTAGGAGAAAATAATGACAAAATATCTTCTATTTTAAAACCAACAGTAGCAAATATTTATGGAAATAAATTATTACTTTGGATAATTTTAATATTTAGTTTATTTTATACTTTTGTATCTTATTATCATTTATATATTTTTGCAAAAATGATTGTAAAAATGAAATCTAAAGATGAATCAACTAATCATAGTTTAGATAATTTAATTCCATTATATACACTTCATATAAGAGGAATAAATCAAGATTTATCTTATTTAGATGCAAAAAAAATTATTGAAGCATTTTTTGAAAATCATTTTAATAGTTTAATTATTGGAATTCAATTAATTCCAAATTATGATATGTTAACAAAATTAATTGATCAAAAATTTACATATCAAGGAAGATATGATGAATATTATAATGAAAATATAAAAAATAATCCAATAAGAAAAAAAATAACAAAAGATTGGTTTTTCAAATTAAAAAAATCAAAAATTGATGCAGAAATATATTATATGCATTTAAGTGAAATAACAAATAATATGTTAAATTTTTATAGATCATTAAATAGTAAAAGAAATACAGGAAATGCATTTATAGTATTTAAATCTCCAGAAATGGTAAAAAAAATATTAAAAAATCAAAATTTAATTTTTAGTAAAATGAATTCTTTTGAAGGAAAATTATTAAAAATGGATAATTGGTTAATTAAAAAAGCACCATCTCCTTCAGATATAATATGGGATAATATAAAATATTCAAAAAAATGGAGAAAAATTAGAATGTTATTTTTTAATATTTCACTTTTTATAATTTGTTTAATTATAATAACACCAAATTATATTAATAATGAATTATCACCTTTAATAAATGATATAAGTATGCAAATTGATAATAAAAATTTAAGATCAATAATAACTGAATATTCATATACTTTAATAGTTGTTATAATGAATAGTGGAGTTATTCCAGTTATTGTTGGTTATATTGCAATGGCAGAATTACATTATAAAAGATCATATCGTGAAAAAAGTATTTTTTATAAAAATGTTATTTTTATGGTTATAAATTGTTTTTTTATTCCTACTTTTGGTGTTTTAAATTTTGAAAAAATTAAAAATGGATTAATGATATTAATAAAAATTCATTGGGATTTTGATGTAAGTGAAGGATTTATTAAAAATGCATATTTTTTTATGAGATATATAATTCAAGTTACTTTTATTTCAAATGGAATTCAACTTTTAGCTTTACCACAATTTTTTGTTAAAAAATTTAGAGTATTTATTGCATCATCTGATTATGAAAAATTTTATGCAAGTTTAGTTAAAAAATATTTTGATTATGGTTATAATTATTCATTTAGTATTACTGTATTTATGTTAACTTTATGTTTTAGTACTACTATTCCTTTAATTACTCCTTTTGGTTTTTTATTTTTTTTGTTGAAATATTATATTGATAAATATAATTTATTATTTTTATATCCTGCTGAATTTGAATCACATGGTAATGTTACTGATTTAGTTATTAAATTTGATTTAATTGGTATTTTTTTCTTTCAATTTATTATTTCTAATTTATTTTTAAAAATTTTTCACAATAAATATTATTCATTTTTTGCTACAATTCTATATTTAATTCTAAGTTTATTTATTTATTCTGGAATGAAACATTTATTTAATGTAAAAAATAATAAACCAAATATTTTTGAAAGAGTGTTAAATAAATCAGGATTAAATGATTTTATATTTAATAATAGAAATATAACAGATAATAGGTTAAATAATATGGATTTAAAAACAAGTTTTTTATCTAAAAAAGATAAAATGCCAGAAAAAATAACAGAAGATGAATTATTAAAATTAATGAGAGAAGCATATGTACATCCAGCAGAAAAAAATCAAGTAGTAAATCCAATGCAAATTTGGAATGATGCATATACATATTTAAAAACAAATAATCAAGATTATAAAAGAGAAAGAATTTATAAAAGATATGAAGATATAATAGAAGTAAATGAAAGAGTAAATATTTAAAATTAATTATTAAATGTGTATTTTATATATTTATATATATAAATATTTTATATATATTTTAAATATTTATTTCATTTTTTATATATAAATGTTGAAGTTGAATTCAGAAAAAAATATTCAAGGAACAAATTTATTAATAGTATTTCCAGGTGAAGGAAATTCAACAGAATTTGCTTTATCTCTTTTATTATTAAATTATCAATTTGAAAAAATTGGTTATTTATATTCAGAATATATGAAACATTCAGTTTCATATTTAGAAGATGGAAATTTAGAATTTAATGGTGATTTATATTTAAATGAAGAGAAAAAAATAACAATATTAAATTTAACATCAGGTGTTCCTAAAAAATTTGTTCATAAATTTAATAAAGAAATGATTGAATTTATTAAAAATAATAAATTTAATGATATTTATATTTTAACATCTTCATCAACAGATAATATTACTGATGTTGATATTCAATCAAAAATAATTAATGTATATTATGAAAGTAATAATGAAAATTTTAAAGGAGATGGTTTGAAAAAAATTAAAGAAGCATTTAATATAAGTGATGAAAAAAGAAAAGGAAAAAAATATTATGAATTATCTTTAGTTGATGGAAGTAGTTCTTCTTTACAATTAACTCAAAAGTTAATTCTTGAAAAAATTAATTTTGTTTTCATTTTTAATTTCAGTAATAGTATTTTAGATCCTTTATCTGGACTTGCTTTGTTTAAAAAAATTTTATTTTTATTTAAATTAAGTGATAAAGATGAAAATGTTGAAAAATCAGAAATTAATGCGTTAGAAGCATTAAATAAAATAGAAAAAGAAAATATTAAAGTTTCTCCTGGTTGGAAAATATTATTAATTGAATAAAAAATTATAATAGATTTTTATTAAAATTCTTTTTAAATATTTATTTTTTTTACTTAATTTATTATTATATTATTATATTATTTTATTTTTAAATATATGAAATTATATACTCCAGATAATAAAAAAGAATCAAAAACTAAATCATGTATATCCTGTATAATAACATTATTGATAATAATAAGTATAATCTATTTAATTGAAAAATTATTATTTATGTTATGTTGTTTAATTGTTCGTTTTTCAATATTAGGAATAATTTTACAAATTATTTTGCATTTATTAGTAATTAGAAATATTGTATATAATATTCTTTTTATAGGACAATTTGGATTTTTATCTCGTCAATATGTACATTTATTTGGTGAGGCACAAGCAAAATATATTTATAAATATCTAAGTAGCTTATTTAAATCATTAGTTTATTTGACAGAAAAAAATACTGATAAAAATTATGATAAATTAATTGAAATTAAAAAAGACACTCAAAAATGTATAAATCTTATCAATTCTTATATAACTACATTTTCAAAAATGAAAAGTAAATTTCAATTATCAAATAATCAAAATATATTTTTTCAAAATTTAATAGATTTTTCTAATAAAATAGAAAATAATAAACTAATAGAAAACTTATCATCAATAATAGAAACAAATTCATATACTTCAAATCAATTTAAATTTTCATTAGAAACACAAGAATCATTTGAAAAACTATTTGAAGAATTATATTATCCAATTCAAAAACTTTTAGATATATTAGCAAACTTTATGAATATAGTAAATCCATGGTATTCCTATAAAAGATATAAATCAATATTTTTTGATGATACATTAGGTTCATTAAATCAATATCACATAGAAATGTCAAATGATTTTGAATTAGAGGAAAAAAAGTTAAAAGTAAGTGATGGAAACATAATAGATTACATAATAATAAAATCAAATGATAATCCTCAATTACAAAATATAAAAAAGAACTTAATAATAATATGTGGTCCAAATGGTTCATCATATCAATTGTTTTGTAAAAATATAAGATTAGATAATTATTTAAAACAAGGAATTGATGTAATATGTTGGAATTATAGAGGATATGGTTTTAGTTCAGGATATGTTACAATTAATAATATTAAAAGTGATATTATTGATTTATATAATGAAATATTATCATGGAATAAATATGGAAAAATAGGGGTTCATGGTATTTCAGTTGGAGGAATTCCTGCTTGTTATTTAGCTAATAATGTAAAAAATATTTGTTTATTAGTTAGTGATAGAAATTTTGGACAAGTTGATTATATTGTTTTAGAATATAATTTAGGTTTTTTTTTATTTTATTTTTATAAATTGATATTTATGCCTAATACTTATACTATTAATGATTTTATTAATGCTAAATGTTATAAAGTTATTTTAAATGATCCTAATGATGATATTGTTAAAGATTGTGCTTCTTTAAAAACACTTACTTCTAAATATATTGTTAAAAAGTATTTGTATAGAGATAATAAATATAATTTGGATTCTTCAAATGGAATAAATGATTATAATAATTTGAATAATAATAATTATAAATATGAAAATTGTTCTGGGTTGGAATTGTTATTAGATAATAAGGATGATGTTTTAAAATTTAAAAAATGTTTATGTGAATTATGTGAGGAATTTATAAGTGATGATTTTGAAATAAAAAAAAAAAAAAGTTTATGTCAAAAATTAAATATTTTTAATTTTTTTTCAAAAGAAGAAAATCCATTATATTCTAGATTACAAGAAGATAATATTTATGATTCAAAAACTATTGATTTTATTAGACAAAATCTTCAAATTTTTTTTGATAATTTTGAAAGTGCTGGTGATATTTTAACTCATATATTTAAATATAATGATGAAAGAAGAAAAAATATATTTATTGACAATTTTATTAATAATTTTTTAATTTATGGTATAAAATATATTAATCAAAATGAAGGATTTATTCATTTTTTTTCAACTGAAGAAAGAGAAAAAATTATCAATTCTGAAATTGAATGTTTAAATAATATTTTAAATTCTGAATCAATAAAATTAACATCAAAAAAAAAAAATATAATAAAAAATATAAATTCAATTCAAAATTATTTAAAACAATTTTTAAAAAATTTAAAATTAATTTCAATTCAAGAAAATATATTATATCCTAATATTGAATTAGGATTAATCCAAAATGAAAATTTAGATAATTTAGATACAATAAATACAGAAAAATTAGATATTGA
>JAEEGK010007926.1_pt1 | contig 25221 bp, 13 predicted proteins | sample 8958771 | NCBI WGS metagenome assembly JAEEGK01 (sample SAMN16246547, study PRJNA631951) | gut metagenome | biome: gut microbiome; feature: rumen; material: SC-attached | host: Bos | place: Iran: Karaj | collected 2018-10
TAAAAGCAATTGATAATGATAATTTCTATAATATGTTAATAGAACATAAATTTAAAAAATTAATAATTCAAAAAGGAACAGGAGAATATATTCCCAAAAATTATGAAAAATATAAAGACAAAATAAACATTCAAATATCAACAATATTAAATGATTTTGAAAATATAATAAAAAATAGTGAATTAATAATATCTCATGGAGGAGCAGGAATAATATTAGAAAGTTTAAAAAATAAAAGAAAAGTAATAGTATGTGTAAATGATACTTTAATGGATAATCATCAAATAGAATTAGCCTCAACATTAGATAAAGAAAAATATGTTCACTTTTGTAAAAATGTAAACGATATTGTATCAGATATAGAATCAATATTAAATAATAAAAAAGAAATTAAACAATATCCAGAAATAAATTATCAAATAATACCAAATTTAATTTATTCAATGCTTAATTTAAAATAATATAATTTAATATATTATATATAATAATATTAAAATATATATTTTAAAAAGAAAAAAAAAACTAATTAAAAAAATTGTTTTTTAATATAAAAAATGAATCAAGTTCCTTTTAAACAATTACGTTATCGTTTAATAGGCGCATCATCAGAAGATCCTGAACATCCTTTATTTGCATTATTTTCTCCTAATCAAAATGAAGGATGGAATTCAGTTCGTTTTTGTTCATATCCTCAAGAAATTTTAATTCAATTTCCTCAACCAGTAAGATTAACTAGAGTACATCTTTTACTTCATCAAAATAAAATTCCAACAAAAATAGAATTATATCAATTTTTTCCAAAAACTTATAATGATTTTTATATTGATTATAACTCAATGATTTTTGATAAAATTGGTTATGTAATTCCAGATTCAAATTCAAGAACAAATTATCAAGCAAGAGAATTAAAAAAAATTTCATTAAATGAAAATGTATTATTTTTCAAATTAGTTTTTTATAGAAGTACTCAAAATATTTATAATAAATTTGATCAAGTTGGTTTAATTGGTTTAGAATGTTATGGATATGAATTTACTCAAACTAATATTGATTTATTATTCCCAAATAGAGATAAAGAATATGAATATTTTTCTAATAGAACAAATGAAAGTTATTTCCCAAAAGTTAATATTAATGATGAAGATTTAGATGAAATGTGTAGAATAAAAATTGATGAATTAAAAGAAGAATTAGATAAAGTTTTACAAATTGAAAATTATGAATATGCAAAAGTTATTAGTGAATTTATAAATAGAATTAGATTCTTAGGAGGAAAAATTAATAATTTAAATGAAATTAAAAAGAAATCAATTGAAGTTGAAGATTATGATAATGCAAATTTGATGAAAATTGAAATTGATAGAATTAAAGGTATAATTGAGAGTATTAATCCTTCAAATTTAGGTTCATTTAATAGACCAAATGAAAATGATTATAGTTTAAATAATGAATATAATGATAATCAACAATATAATATTAATGATGTTCAAAGTGAAAATCCTCCTTTTGATATAGAAAGTGAAGGAAATAATAGACCAAGAACTATAAGTGATGAAATTTTAGAAGAGAAAAAAAGAAAAGAAAAAATGATTGAAGAAAATAAAAAAAGAGCAAAACAATTTTTAGAAGAAGAAAAAAAAAAAGAGGAATTAAGTAAAATGAAATTAACTCATGGACAAAATAAATATATGGATGAATTAGAAGTTGATAAGAAATTTGATGGGAATGATATGGAATATAGTTCTGAAGATTCTGTTAGAGAAGAAGTAAGAGATAATTCTAGTAATTAAAAATTTTATATATTATTATTTCTTATATAATTGAAATTTTTCAAATTTTTTTTTATTTTTTCTAATAAATGTTAAAAAAACATAATTCAGAAAATTTCTCAATTATAAAGAATAAACAACCAATTAAGATATTGTATTATAAAATATGCAAAAATATTAATAAAAATAATGGAAATTTGAATTTATCTCATAGTCAAAGGTTTATGAAATTAACAAAAAATACTTCATTTTTCAATAATTCAAAATCTCTTACAAAAATTTCTCAAACTAATAATCAATCTAATGTATTAGAAGAAGATTCTAAATTAAAAAATAAATATCATAAATTTTCATCTTATAAAAATACTTTGGATAATTCTTTTGAAAATAATAAAGGATGTTTATTGTTGAAAAATGAAAACTCAAAAATACAAAAAAATTTTCCAATATTATTTCCAAAAATAAAAATTGATAATTCTTTATTAAAAATAAAAGAAAAAATTCAAAAAATTGAATCAAAGAAATTTATTTTTAATAAAACTAAATTTTTAAATAAATTATATAAGAATGAATCATTTTTTAAATTTCAAAAGATAAAAATAAATAGTGAAAAATCAAGATATTTAAAAGATATAAATAATAATAAAAATATTAAACATTTAAAAAACTTTATTGAAATTTTAACATCTATAATAAAAAAAATAAAAGAAATAAATTTAAAATATTTTATATTTAAAACTCAAATAATAGGAGAAAAAAAAGAAGAAAACAAATCTATAAAAAAGCATAAATCAATGTTTAAAATAAAACCAAAAATATATAAAGATTTCAATATATTCAAAAAAGATTTGGAAATAAAAAAAATAAAAAAAAAATATAAATTACAACAAGAAATATATTTATATAATTTAAGAAAAAAATTAAATTTATTTGACAATTTAAATTATTCAACAATATATAAACAGAGATATTATATTGCAGAAAAAATTAATCTTGGATGGGATCAAGCATATGCTTATAAAAAAAATGGAAGAAAAATAATAAGAAATAGTTCTAAATATATAAATGAAAATAAAGAATTAGAAAAAAAAAAAATAAAATTAACAAAACCAGATTCTTTTCTTATATAATATTTCTATTTATTTTATATTATTTAAATTCATTAATCTTCAAAAATTGCTTTAAAATTATTAATTTTTTCCATTGTTTGTAAATTTAAAGAATGAATATTTCCAATTAGAGAATTTAATATTATATTAAATGTTTTTGAATAATTTGAAATAAAATTTTTATATTCATTATTTAATTCTTTTTCATAATCATTTTTATCTTTACAAGCATTAATTGCTTCTTTTCCAAGATTTGATTTTTTTTCATCATATTGTTTTTGTCTTTTTTCTAATTCTTCTTTTATTTTTTCTTCATCTTCTTCATTAGTTAAAATATTTTTTAAATCATCATTTTGATTTAAATGATTTCCAGCATAAATAACACTTTTATATAATTCAATATATTTTTCATATCTTTCTAAAGCACCACATATTCCTTTTAAAATTAACATAAATTCATCTAATTTTTCATTAACTTTTAACAGTAATTCATTATTTGATTCATTTTCTATATCACTTAAATTTTTGGATAATAAAGTCATATCATCAAAAATTTTATTATCATCATTATTATTTTCAAAATTTTTTTTTAAATTTAAAATTGATAAATTTCGACTTAAATCATTATAATTAATTTTACTTTTAATTCTAATATTATAATAATTATTAACTGTTTGAACCATTTGTGATATTTTTTCATACATTTTATTATAAAATGGAATCATTGAAAGAAATTTTATTTCAATTTCACTTTGGTCAATTGACAAATTTTTTGGTTCTTTAAATAAATTTTTAAATAATTCAAATGGATTATATGAATTTATTGAATTATAATATTTTTTTGTTTCTGGATAAATAAATGGTGATTCAATTTCTTGAAAATATTTTTCATCAAAAATAGCATCATTTAAAAATTTTTGAAATTCTTCTGTTTTATTTATTTGTTGATGTGAATATAAATAATTTAAAAAAAACTTTAATTGTTTTCTTCTTCTTTTCATAAATTCTTGATCTTGATTTATTTTAACCATAACATTTTTTTCACTTAATTTTGGATAAATAAAATAAGGATATTTTATTTTCATACCATTATAAAATATATCAAAATGTTGATATCTTCTATAACTTTTAATAATTTTTTGAATTTCATTTTTATTTGTTTTAATTAAACTAATTTCATATTCAATATGTCCAATTAATTCTTTTTGACCTAATTTTTCTTGAATATCAATAAATTCTTTTCTTACGTTTATATTATTTTCACCAATTGAAATATTAAAATAACTACTTTTTTTAAATTTATCAAAATCTTCTTCATTTTCAGTATATATTTTTTCTTCATTTTCAACATTTAAATTTACTTCATTTTCAATTTCTTTTTCAATATTATTATTTTCTTCATTTTTATTATCAAAATTATAAATTTCTTTTTCATTATTTTCTATATTTTTATTTAATTTATTTTCTTTTTCATTATTAATAGAATAAAATGTTTCATGCATATTATTTCCATCATTATCATCATCTAAATTAATCACTTCATTATTATTCAATTTTTCTGATTGTCTTATTGAAGAACTAAATCTTGAATCTAATTGTTCTTCATCACTTGAATTATTCATGTTAATCTATTTTTAATTAATTCAAAATTAATAAATTTTTGATAAATGGATAAAAATATAAATGAAAAAGAATTACCAAAAAGACATTTTGAACAAATTGAAATTGTTCATCAAATAAAAGAAATAATAGAAAAAAAAGAATATACATGGGAAAAAGATGGAAAAAAAATAATGATGAATAAAATAATATTTTCTAATAAAGATAAAGTTAAATTACATTCATTATTATTAACACCAATGCCTAAAGAAATGAGAAAAGATGTAAAAAATAAAAATTAATTTTTTTAATATATTTAATATTTTAGTTTTGGTTAATCGCAAGTGGAGCAAAAAGAGAATTAATAAATAACCCAAATTACTATGAAAACTTAACAAAAAATTATCCTTCAAAATTAATTCCTTCACCTTATGAATATCAAATAAATTTAGATTTAAATAGAACTTTTCCAGAAGATATTTTTTTTAAAGATGAAAAAATAATAAATAAATTAAAAAATATATTATTAGCATATTCAAGAAGAAATATTTCAGTTGGTTATAGTCAAGGATTTAATTTTATTGTAGGAAAAATTTTAAAAATAATTGATAATGAAGTATAATATTATTTTTTTAATTTATTTTTATATTAAAAAATAGGAAGAAGCTTTTTGGTTATTTACTCAAATTATAGAATTTATTTTACCAATTGATTTTTATTATGAAGGATGTGGTTTAATGGTTGATTGTTCTATTTTAATGAAAATTTTAAAAAAAACAAATGAAGAATTATCAGAACATTTTTCTTCTCTTGGTTTAGATTTAATATTAAGTAATATTTTATTTAAATGGATGTTAAGTTTATTTACAGAAAATTGTAATCATGATATAATGATTAAAATTTGGGATAGTTTATTTTTAGATGGTGATATTGTTTTATTTAAAGCTTGTATTGGATTATTAAGAGTAATGACTAATGATATTCTTAAAACTAAACAAGTTGAAAAAATTATGTCTATATTTCAATCTGATAATTATCTTGATTCTATTTTAGATTTAAATATTAAAATGGATTATTTTTTATTAATTAAAAAATATAGTTTTGATAAAGATCTAATTATTCATAATAGAGAATTAATTTTTCCTAAAGTTAAAAAAAGTATTCAACAATTATCGAAAAAACCTATTAAAAGATTCGAAGGTGAAAATTGTAATATAAAATGGAATTTTTGTATAGATAATTTAGATAAATATAATATAAAACATTATTCAGTTTTTAAAGAAATGAATGTACCAAATATAATTGATAATTATTATTTTAATAATTCAATTTTCTCAAAGAAAAAATATATAAGATCTAATAGTAAGGAAGAAACTTATATTTCTAATTTAAATACATATACAAATGAAGAAATATTTGAAAATTTATTAATTGAAAGAAAATTACATAATTGTAAAAAAGGTAAAAATAAAAATTTACAAAATAAAGGAATGAATAATCAATATAGAAGTTGTAAAAATTTATTTTTTATTAACCCTTTAATTCATCTTGAGAATAAAAAAAGTCAAGGTGAAATTATTGAAGAAATTAGTAAAGAAATTGAAATTGAAAATATAGGGAATGAAAAACTTGAAGATACAAGGAAAAGAGAAAATAAAGAATATGAAGAATTATTTAATGAATATGAATATAATTTAGATTTTTATTAGTTTATAAATTTAAATTTGTTTTATTTATTATATAAAAAATTATATATTTATTTTAAAAATTTAATCTATATTAAAGATTTAAATTACAATCAAATTTTATATTATAAATAATAAAAAACCTAATATAAAATTTCAAAAAAAAACAAAAATTCACTTCATAAAAAAAAAATAATAAAAAAAAATTAGAAAATTTCAATAAATAATAAAAAAATAACAATAAAATTTATAAAATCCCATAAAAAAAAATAATATTTAAAAAAAAATGAAAAAAATCTTTTTTCTCCTTTCTCTTCTTTTACTTACAATAAAATGTGTAGAAGATTATCCAAAAGAAGAAGATGTATTAATATTAACAGATTCAACATTTGATAAAGCAACAACAGAATTTAAAAACATTTTAGTTCTTTTTTACGCTCCATGGTGTGGTCATTGTAAAAAATTTCATCCAGAATTTTCAAAAGCAGCAACAACATTAAAAAAAGAGAATTTATATTTAGCAAAAGTAGATGCAACAGAAAATAAAGAATTAGCAAAAAGATTTAAAATTACAGGATATCCAACAGTAAAATTATTTTCAAATGGAAGAGCAATTCCTTATGAAGCAGGTCGTACTGAAAAAAGTGTTGTTGATTGGATGAGAAAAAAAACAGGAAAAGTTGTAAAAGAAATTTCAAATGTTGAAGAATGTGAGAAATTTATTAATGAAAAAGATGTTAGTGTTTTATATTTTGGAAATGATGAAAAATCAATAAATGAATTTAATGTTGTTGCAATGATAAATGATGATTTTGTATTTGGACAAACTAATAATAATGAAATTAAAGAAAAATATAATTTAAAAGATAATTCTGTTACTTTATTTAAAAAATTTGATGAAAAAAGAAATGAATATGTAGAAAAAATTGAAGAAGAACATTTATTAAATTTTTTAGAAAAATATGGAGTTCCTAAAATTTTACCTTGGAATGATAAGACAATATCAATTATATTTAGAAAATCTAATCCAGGTCTTTTCTTATTTATAAATAAAGCTCATGAAAAATATAATGAATATCGTAAATTAATGGAAACTATTTATGAAAAAATAGGAAATGAGATAAAAATTATTATAATGGGATTAGAAGATTCTGAAGAAAAAAGATTTGGTGAATGGATTGGAATAAAAGAAAATGAATTACCTTCAATTAGAATTGGTGATCCTAGAAATCGTGGTTTTTCAAAATATAAAATGGAAGATGAAATAAATGAAAATAATATAATAAAATTTTTTGAAGATTGGAAAAATAATAAATTACATAAAGTATTAAAATCTGAAGATATACCAAAAGAAAATAATGAACCAGTTTTTAAAATAGTTTCTAAAAACTTTCAACAAGAAGTTATAAATAATGATAAAGATGTTTTAATTAAATTTTATGCTCCTTGGTGTGGTCATTGTAAAGCTTTAGCTCCTACTTATATTGAATTAGCTAAAAAATTGAAAAATAATTCTAATTTATTAATTGCTGAATGTGATGCTACTGCTAATGAATTTGAAGATATTGACATTAGATCTTATCCTACCATTAAATTTTGGCCTGCTAAGAAAAAAAATCAAAAACCTATGGATTTTTCTGGAGATAGAACTGTTGATGGATTTATTAAGTTTTTAAGAGAAAATGCTTATCATATGATAAATGTTGATGAAAATAAAGGAGATCTTTAAATATTTTTTAATAAAAAATCAATTTTTACAATTTTAATTAAAATTAAAAATCATTAAATTTTTTATTTATTTATTTTTTTTTGTAATATTTTACATTGATATATTAATATAAAAATATAAAATTTAAATATATTATTTTTATATATTTAATAATGAATTTTTACTATTTTAATTTATTAATAATTGATATTTCTCATAAATTTTTAATGAATCTTTCGAAATAATTTAAAACAATATTAAATTTATTAATTTGTTTAAATAAAAAAACCTAAAAATTTTTTTTAAAAATTTCAACAAAAAAAATAAAATAAAAAACTAAATAAAAACACTAAGAAAAAAACTTCAATAAATTTAAAATCCATTAAGATGAGCTTTTTTAATAATAGGTTCATAATCAATAACAGCTTCATCTAAATCAACATTTCCCTTAATTCCACTAACAGATCCTTTACTACTATATTGCCAAACACCCCAATTACCATGATAACCAGGATGATCAACATTATAATGAGCAACCCAAATAACAAATTGAGTTTTACATTCATCATCGAATAAATTATTTAAAGGATTAGCACTAGCATAAATACCACAAAAGTATTTTTGACTTTCTAAATATCTACAAAATTTTTTAGCAAGAGAACTAACAAATGCTTTTCCTTTAGCTAAAAGAGATGGTTCTTCAATATCATAATAAATTGGCCATTCAAATTGTTTTCCTTTTATAATTTGTAAACAAGTTTTTGCTTCTTGTTCTCCAGCTTCAATTGTTGTTGCATATGAATACCAATAAACTCCAATTGGCATTCCTACTGCTTTTGCATTTTCATAATTTCTTTCAAATTTTGTGTCTTTTTGAGATACTTCTTTACCATATCCTGCACGAATTATTGCAAATTTTATTCCTGCTTTTTTCACTGCTGACCAATCTATGTCACCTTGATATTTTGAAACATCTATTCCTTTAAATGAAAGAGATAAAGATATTAAACATATTAAGAGAAGAGATTTCATTTTTTTTATTTTATTTTTGGATTTTTTTTTATGTTTTAATTATGCTATTTTTATTATTAAATTTATTATATTTTATTTATTAAAGTTTATAAGTTTATTTGTAATTTTTATTATTTTTAAAACAATTTTATTATTATATTTTAAAATTATATTAAATGTTTTATTTATTTTTATTTTTTTTAATTAATTTTGTGGAGTTTGTTTTATTTTCTTTTTTATTTTTTTTTGTGTTTTGTTCTATTTTTTTATCTTCTTTTCCTTCATATTTTTTTCTATAATTTTCTACTTGCTCAAGTTTTCTTTTTTGTTTCAAATAATTAACTTCTTTAATTACTTCTTTATATATTTTTGTCAAATCATCTTTTTTCATTTTTGAAGATATATTTTCCATTATAATATTACATTTCTTTTTTAGTTCATCACTTGCTAAATTATTATTATTTATTCTATAACATAATTCAATTATTGGTTTAAAATAAAATATGTTATTTTCTCCTTCAACGATTTTTTCAAAAATATTTGTAATTCTATTTAAAATTGATAAACCTGTTTCTTTATTACTAATCCATTTTTTAGATTCATTACATAATGTGGTTAATAAATCTAATATATTATCATTTTCAATAAAAAGTTTATTTGAAATAAAATTTAATATTATTTGTTCTGAGTATTCATATATTTTATCTTCATAATCATTTGTCATTAAAATAAATTTTAAATGTGATATTATATTAATTAAATCATCATTAAATGTAATTTTATTAGAATTTTGTAAAATTATTCTTAAAGAAATTGTTTTAATAAAAGAATGAGGATGATTTAAACATAAAATTATTCTTTTTAATATTTCATTAGAAATTTCCATTGAATAATTTTTATTTGCTTTTTCAATACAAATTAATATTAAATAAAGTGTATTATAATCTTCAACATTTATATTATTTAATTTAATTGAATTTTCTCCTTTTATTAAATAATCATATTTGTTCATTCTTTCTTCAATTAAATTTTCAAAAATATTAATTTGACTTTTTAATAAATTATCAAATTTATTCATTAGAGAATTATTAATAAAATCAAATTTTAAATTTAACATTATTGAAATCATAACTAAACTTAAATTTATCATTTTTTGATTGTCATTATCTTTTGTATTATTTATGAAATTAACAGCTTTTTCATAATAACTTTTAAAATTATTTTTATCATAATTTTCATAAAGTTGATTAATCAATTCATTAATATTTTCTTTAATTTCACTATCACTATTATTCATATAAAGAGTGAATAAATTTAATAAAATAAAATCATAATTTTCTTCAATTCCTTCCATTTTTTTACTAACAAAATTATTTAACATTTTAATTGAATTTATTTTACATTTTCTAGTTTTACTATCACAATTAATAATAAAATAATTTATATGATTCATTCTTCCTTTTTTTTCTAAAGGATAATTATTAATAAATTCAAAAAAAATTCTAAAACAAATTGTAATTGTATTTTGTTCAAAAGAAGTTAAATAAATTTCTTTTAAATAATTAATCATATCATAAATATCAGGATGTAAAATTTTTCTTTTAATTAAAGCAAGAATACAAGATAAAACATAAGGTTTAATTTCAGTATTATTTATATTAACTTTTAAAAATTGAATACAAGTTTTTATTTTTTCATTTGGAATTTGAACAAAAGTAAATTTTGTTAATATTGTACTTATACCATTTAAAACACTTTGAGATAATAATGTATCACCTTTATTAATACTTAATATTAATTTAAAAAGATTTTTGACAATTTTATTTAAATTTTTTTTAATAATGAAAAATTTATCAGAAGATTCTATAAAATTAATTATTATTTTTATTGCTTTACTTACTAAAATTGTATTATTACTCATTTTTAAGCAAATAACAATATTATTAATTAAACAATTTATTTTTTCATATAAATCACTTCCTTTTACAATTTCAGATATATCTAAAATTTTTTTTTTAAATAAAATTAAAATAAAATCTAAACCAAGAGAAGCTAATAAATTACTATATAAAATATCATTTTTTTCTTCCATATATTTATTAGCAATTTCAATTTTATAATGTTCACTTATATCAATTGTATAAATATCATTTCCTTTAATTTCAATTCCTTTCATTTTTTTTATTTCTTTTACGTTTTGTATATTTTTTTCAATAACCATATTTGTTAAAATATATGAATATTCTAAAATATTATAAATTTCATTCATATTATCTTTATTAATTAATAAATTACTTTTTAATCCTTTAACAATACTATTTAAAACTTCATTTACTTTTTGAAAACTTTCAGATGTATTTTTTCTAATAATTAAATAATTTTTCAAAGGAATAATAATTCCTAAAATTAAAGAAGTAATAGAAATTTTTTGAGATATTAATTCAAAAGAATTTAAACTTTTATCATTTTTTGCTTCTTTATATTTATTAACTAAATTATTAATTTCTTTTTCTTTTGAAATATCACCAAAAATTTCATCAAATAAAATAGGCATAATTAAAAATAAAGAAATTTCAGTAATTTTATAATTATTAATAAAAGATAAAAGATAATTTATAGTATAACCTAAAACATGTCTTTGATAACCAGAATTTAATTTACTTTTCATATTTTCAAATAAAATTATAGTTATATTTTCATCTAATGTATTTATCATATTTTTTATTCCTTCTCTTGCTTTAATTCTAATTCCTGTATCAAGATTTTTTAAATTATTTACTAATTCAATAGTTAATTGTATTATTTCAGTTCTAATATTATTTGGGTTTAATATTTTTAATATGTTTAAATATGGAATTATAATATAATTTCTTATATAATATGAATTTTTATTTTTTCTTTTTTCTTCATCATATAATAAAGATTTTAATTGAGGATAAATTTGATTTTTTATTATTTTATAAAGATTATTATTTGAAGATTCTGTTATTGATTCTATTAAATTTGTATTAAGATCTTCAAATATATTTATATACATATCATTTATATTTAATATTGGTTTATTTTTTTCTTTTGTTATTTCAGTTTCTTTTAATTTTAATTCCATTTGTTCAGCTTTTTCAATAATATATTTTTCACTGATTATTTTGAAATTTGAATCAAATTGTATTTTATTAAACTTTATTGATATTATTGATTCTAATATTTTTGTTAAAGATTTATTTGTTATTTTATATATATCAATACTATAAAGCATATTATCTTTATATTTATTTTGAGAAAGTTTCTTTAAATTCGAATAAAAATATAATAATAATTTCTCTATTTCTTCTTCAGAAATTCTTTTTACTAATTCAGGAATAATTAAAATGCTTTTATTTACTATTTCATTTAATATTTCATTTTTTCTTTTTAAAGTAAATTTTCTTATATTTGAAGGGTTTTCATTATAATTTTTAAAATTTAAAAAATTCTTAATAATTGGAATTATAACATTAACAATTGAATATTGACTAATATTTTTATTAGAATCTTGAAAATAATTAATTAATAAATCTAAAGCATCACTTCTTAAATCATATTTAAAATTTAAAATATTTAAAAGAAAATAATTTGATTTATCTTCATTAACGATTTCATATAAATCAGAACATGAAATTTTATTTTGAGTTTTTGAATTAATTTCATATAAAAATTCCATAATATTTTTAGCAAGAGAAAATTTTTCATTAAGTAAATAAAATAAAACATTTATAACAGAAATAAAATTTTCTTGAATATTTAATAAAGAAATTTTTTGAAAAATTAATTTAGCTTTATCTAAAGCTAAAGTACTTAAAGCAAATTCTTCATTATTACTTAATATAATTAATTGATATATTAAAGGTTCAATTACAGATAAATTTTCATTTATAAAGTTTTCATTTATTAAATTTATTTTTTCAATAACTGAATCTGAGTCTAATTCTTTTCCTAATTCTCTATTTTTTTGCTTATTTGAGTTTAAATATGAAATTAACTCTAAAACATTTATTAATTTATTTGTTGGATCAATAAAAGAAAATTCTTGTAATATTATACTTACAATTAATCTATTATTATAATTTTCTACTTTATAAATTAAACTAGTAAAAATTTGATATAAATTTTTCATTTCTTCTAAATTTGATTTATTTGATTGATATTTTATTTTTTTTATTATTACTAAAATATGACTTAATTTTAAAACATTATTTAAAATATCTCTTTCTTGATAAATTTTTTTATCTTTTTCTAATATTTTTAAAAGAAATGATAAAATATTATCTATTTTCAAATCTTCATAATTAACATTTTTATTTTTATTTGAATTAGTATATAAACTCCATAAAGAAAGAAATATTTCAATTATTCTTATAGTTAAATTATCTTTTATACTAGTTCCAATTTTATTATTAAAAATTAAACTTGTTAATGACTCATTAAAATTATTAAAATTAAAAAGAATAATTTTAACAAAATTATATTGAAGAGTTTTATCATCAATTGGAGTATCATTTTTATGATAATTAAAATTATTTGAATCTTCATCTTCACTAATTTCCATTTGTGTAACATTTTCATTTTCAATTGTATTAATATTATCAATTGAATAGGGAGATAAAATATTTTCAATACATTCTATTATATTTAATATAAATGCTCTTTCTGTTTCTTTATTTTTTATTATATTCATTAAATTTTCTATTATCATTGAATTTTCTGCAAAAATAAAATGTAATTTTGCATGTTTTGAAAGAGATATGAAAAATTTATATATTGAATTTATTTTTGTAGTTATTTTTTTTAAATTTTCTGTATATTCTTGACAAATTGTTTTTGAAATTTGAGATACTAAATTTGTGTTATCATAAAATTTATTAAATATCATTGTGAATATATTAAAAGACTCTTTTTTTATTTCTTTTATATTTTTATACATAAAAGCAAAAAATTTTTTAAATTCTTCTTTATCATATGCATTTAATATATTATTTTCATTTGATAAATATTTATGAATATATTTTTCAGTTGAATTAATTAAATCTTCTTTATTTGATTTTATTTTTTGTCCTAAATGTTTTAAAAATATAAAACATAATTTTATTTTATTACTTATTATTGTAATTTGATTATTGTTATTAAAAAGATTTGTAATTTGTTTTAAATTCAATTTTATAATATCTAATAATTTTTTATATATTTTCAAATTTAAAGTATTAAAATTCTCTTTTTTATTATTTTCAAAAACAAGAAAAATTGGTTCAAACACTATATTTAAATATTCTTCAAATTCATTTTGTCTTAATTGAATAAAATAATTTACTAAATTTATTTTATTTTTTGTTTTCATTTTTTTTCCTCTTTCTATTAAATCATCTTTTAAATAAAAATATTTTGAATAATATAATCTAGTTATTATAGGAATTAATATTTCTCTTTCTTCTTCTTTAATTTCATGTCCATTATCATTTATTATTTTATTTATATTAAAAATTTGATTTATAACTGTTGTACTTTCTATTATATTTTTTAATAAATTTAAATAATTTTTAATTCTATTTTCAAATAAAGAAATTATTTCTATTGAATATTTTTGAATTGTTATTGAACGAGAAATTATTATTTGTTCATATATAACTTTTTTTAATGAATCAAAATTTTTATAATATAATAAAGAATTCAATTTAGAAATAATTAAAAATAAACTTTCTTTTAATTTAAATATTGTATTTGAATAAGAAGATTTCATTTCTTTGTCAATCATATAATTATATAAAATACATAATTCCGTTTTATCTTTTGGATTAGAAAAAATTTTTTCAATATATAAACTTTTAAAACAATGATCAATTTTAATAATACAATTATCTAAAAAATCAAATGAAAAATTTTGACTTGAATTTAATAAAATATAATAATTTGATAAACCAAAAGTTATACCATTAAAAAAAGTAGAAATTGTTCTATATTTAATTTGTAATTCATTAATATTTAAAGTATGAATAGATTCATTATTTTTTAAAGAAACCCATTCTTTTTTTATTCTAAAATAATTTTTGGAATAAAAATCAGATTCAGAAGGATAATTTGCTATAAAAATAAATAATTTATTTATTAAATCTAATAAATTTGTTTTTATATCTAATTCATAATTAGAATATTTATCAATATTCGAACTTTTAATTAATGCTGTAAATAAATTTTCTAATGATTTTGAAATAATAGGCCAAACACTTTTTGTTAAAGAAATCCAGAAATTTCCTAATAAAAAAAAGAAAGAAAATATAATTAAATCTAAATTAAATTTTGTAATTCCTTCATTTGATAAAATTAATTCTATTTGACTTACAATTATTTCTAAATTTAAATTATACTTTTTATCATTTAAATAATCAAAATTTGTTTTGCATATTTTTTCCATTGTATTAAATATATTATCTAATATTTCTTTTTTATTATTTTGTTCATATTCTTTTTTATATTTTTCATAAAAATATTTTTCAAATAATTTGATGAAATTTATTTTATTTTGATTATCATTTGATAATAGAAGTAAATATGAATATTGAGTAGAAAAAATTATTTTCATATCATTTTGATTTTGTTTAAATGAATAATATTTTATATAACTAAAAAGATAAGGACACTCATTTTTTATTATATCTTTTGAAATTTCATCAAAACTTTTAAAACTTGTTAATATATTTAAATATAATTGAATATTATTTAAATAATGAAATTGGTTTAAATAAAAATCATTCAAAAAAATATGTATTAAAAATTCATTGAAATTAACTTCTTTATCTATAAATTGTGATAAATATTTTATAATTTCATTTGATATAATTGTTATTATTGTTTTTTCATTTATCATTGAACTAATAATAAATAATTTTGTTAATTTATCATAATTTATTTCATTCATATTTGTAATCATTTTTGAAATTTCATTATTTTTAATTGATGATAAATGTGATTTAATTTTATTTTTAATTGAATCTTTATTTATTAAATTGATTTCACATTTTCCAAATAATTTTTCATATGATTTAATTATTTGTACAAGTAAATCATAATTAATAAATTCATTTTCATTTATTATTTTAATTATAATATCTTCAAAAATTTCTTTATTATATGAAATATTATTATATTCTTCATTATCTATAGAATCATTGGGATTTCTTATTGAAAAAGTAGAAAAAGATTGATAAAAAGGAAATAAATCTAAATTAATTAAAGTTTCAAATAAATATTGAATATATTCTTCTTTTTTCAAAATTTTATTTATATCAAATGTCAATTCTGAATGATGAAATTTTAACATTAAACAATATATTTCAATTATAAGAGAAGTGTTTAAATTTATTTCATTATAATTAATATAATTTTCTATTTTCTCTAATAAAGAGTTAATATATATACTAAAAGTGGTTGAATTATCTTTAAAATTTTTTGTTAATAATTCTTTTGAATATAAAATTAATCCAAGTAAAATTTTTTCATTTGAAAAATTACTTTCATCAAATTCATTTAATTGATTTGTCAAATTTTTTAATTTTATTTTTTTAAAATTTAATTCTTTATTTGAATAAAAAGTTAATAAAAAATAATGTAATAAACAAACAACATTAATTTTATTATCTTCTCTAACTTTTTTAACTAATTTTAAAAATGTATTAATAAAAACTAATAAAACTTCATTTTTATCTTTTAAATTTGAATCAATACCTTTTAATTTAAAAAGGATAATATCTGAAATATTAGAAAGAACATTTCTATTTGTTAATACTTCAGTTAATAATTCACTTAAACAATCAGAAATAAAAATTTTTAAATTAAAAAAAGATAATTTTTGAGATAAAATATTTTTAGATGAAAAATCTTCATTATTTAACATATCAATATCTTTTTCTTCAAATAATTTTTCAGGATGAATAATAAAATTAAATAAAAAATTAAATGTTTTTGTCAATTGATTATCATCTAAATTTTTAATAATATAAGTTAAACTTTGAGAAGCAAATTTTCTTATAAATTTATTTCTATTAAATAATAAATCAGAATATATAATTAAAATTTTTTCAAAATTTCCTTCAAAACTATTTTTATAAAATTTAAAAATATTAACAAAAAAAGTAAAAATATGGTCAATTAAATCAAATAAAATTTCGTTTTTAATATCATTATCAATTTTAGTAATATTTACAATTTGACTTAAATTATTATCTACGAAATAATCATAACATTCATTTCTTAAATCTTTAATTACTGCAATTAATAAATCTAATGAAGAATAAATTCCCCTCCAATATTTATTCTCAATTTTTTTTTGAATATCTTCTTTTAAGATATTAAAAACTTTTTTATAATTATTTAATAAATAAACATATGATGATGAATATTCATATAATAAATTATATAAAGAATTAAATTCTTCATTTTGATTATTAGATGAAAATTCTCTTTCAAGTAATGATTTAAAATTTGAACATTTCATTATTTTATCTTCATCTTTTTTTATTTTGTCATTTTCATTTAATTTTAATAGTGAATAATCAATATCAATTTTTTCACTAAAACGAACTGTCAATTTTTTTAATTTAGAAGTAAAAGATTCAAATACAAATGTATTTTTATTTTTATGTTTTAATTGAGAATTAGGATTATAATTTATATCATTTGAAGAATCACTTTCATAATCAAAATCTCTATATAATTCCATCAAATTATATGATAAATAAATAATTAATTGAAGATAATAAATAATTTTTTATAAATTTAAATATTTAATATTTATATATTTTATTTATATTGAATATAAAAAAAATTAAAATATGAAATAAAATCATATTAAATTTAATTTATTTGTGAATATCATTTTGTTTTATTTTTTCCTTATTTACTTCATCCTTAATTTGTTGAACTGCAATAAAATAGCCTCCTGGATATTTATCAAGGAATTTATTAAAATTTTGTAAATTATTTATATCTCTAATTACAAAATTAAAATCTTTAAATATTTTCTTTGTTTTATGATTTTCTTTTTGATTATTTGTTATTATTTCACTTTTTATTCTATTTATTAAAGGAACATTTTTTTCAATTTTTAAAGGTATTTTAATTTTACTATTATTTAAATTTATATATGAATCATTTGTTTTTAGTTTATTATATAAATTTGATAAATTTTTATTTCTTGATGTTTTAAATCCATTTTGTAAATATATATTAGTATTTCTTTTATTAGATTTTTTATTCAAACTTTTACTATTATTATTGATTAATTCTGAATTATCATTTTTTACTATAGAAGGAAGAAAAATTCTTTGTGGTATATTTATTTTTATTCTATGATAAATTGTATTTAAAATATTATTTTTTGTCAATTCATTTATTTTATTTTGAGAATTTGAATCATTTGAAATATTTCTTTTATGGTTTGTTAAATCTATACTACTATATTGTTTTAAATCTTTAAATATATCATTATTATATTCAATATAATTTGAATTATTTTTAATATGTTTAGAAATTGTTGTAAAGTTTTTAGTTGAATTAGAAAATTTTTTGGAAGAAAATTTTTTTTTCTTTTGAATATAATCATCTTGTTCTTTTTGTTTTCTACTATATTCTTTTTCAATTTTAATAAAATAAGAATTATAAATTGAAACTAATCTTTCAATTATTTTTTTTAATTTTTGAACAGCAGAAAATTTTAATCCTTCTCTTAAACTATATACTTCTTTATATATAGTATTAAATTTTTCATATGAATAAAGAAATAATTTAATTTCTTTTGAAACTACTGTTGCATTAAATAAAGATTTTAAATTAAAATATAATTCTAAATCTCCAAAAAGTCCTTTTTCACTTGAAAAAATAAGTAATTTTCTTTTTAAATTTAATGATTCTTTTACAACATTATAAGGATGAATCATATTTTCTCTTAAATTAATATCTATATTAATATATTTTTTAAATTGACTTTTTAATTTATAAATCAAATCTTTTAATTCTATTATCGAAATATTATTAATTGAAATTTCAAGTACCCCTTCTTTTATTATATAAAAATTAGTAAAAGTTTCATTTTCTTTAAATAAATCATTTCCCATTAAAATTTCTATAATTTTGAATTGAGGAAAAACTTTATCACAAAAATAATCTTTATTCACTACTCTAAAAAAATATTTATTATAAAAATTATCTAAATCATTTAATCTCATATTTTTTTGTTGTTCATTTATTATAGAAGAATATTGTTTTTTATTAATTGCTAGTAATAAAGCTTTATTACTTTCACATTTTGCTGTTTCATTTCTTAAAGGTTTATTTTCAATTATTTCAAAATTTCCAAAATAATCAAATTCACTCAAAAAATTTGTTCTAACATATTTTAATTTTTTAATTATATTTTTAGTTGAATTTATTTGATGCAGATAATAAAATTCTTTTTGTGTAAAAAAATTTTGTAAATTATTTTTAAATTGTGATAAATTAATTTTTCCATTTATATAATCAATATAATTATATTTAAAATAAGGATAATCATAATGATTATATAATGTTTTAATATTTTCTCCATTATTTTCATCACAATCTTTATTAATTTGAATTAAAAAAAGAATATCTTTCATATCTTTTAAATCAGAATATTTTCTTATATGGTAAATAGATTTATTATCTTCAATTATATTCATTAATAAATAATCATCTACAAATTCTTTTTTTATTTCCCCATTATCTTTTTCTTGTGAATTTTTTTCATTTTCATAAAATGTTTTTTCATTATATAAATATATTAAATATTCTTCAAATGTTATTTCTTCAAATGATATATCTATTTTATATAAACCAATATTTCCTCTTAAAATAATATAAATTAATTCTGCTTTTTCTTCTAATATATAAATAATATCATTTCTTTTAAAAATTTGAGATGATAAATATTGTGTAATAATTTCACAAAATTTTTCTATTGACATTTCAATTTGTAAAAGATCTGATTTTAAATTATTTGATATATTTGTATTAAATAAAAATCTTAATAAATTATTTCTTTCTATATCATTTCTTTCATAATATTTTTTATCTATAATATTTAATATATTTTTTATTTCTTCATCATTGTGTTTATTTAAACTTGGAATTTCTTTTATTGAATTATGTTTTTCTTCTAAAGAAAATCGTCTTGGCATAATTGAATTTTTCCTTATATTTTTATTTATTATTGATTCATGATTTTCATTGTGTTTATTATTTTCATTTTCATTTTTATCATTATTAATTGGATTATTATTTCCATTTTCTTTTTCATTAATTTTAATATTGCTTAAATTATTTTCATTAATTTCATTTTTCATATTTAAAAAATGAAGGAATATATAATATTAATTTTCAGTTTAAATAAATAATTATATATAAATTTATTTTCTAATAATTATTATAATATGAATTTTGATGATAAAAAAAATACATTAATAACTCAACAAATATTTAAAAAAGAACCTAACAAAGATTTAGAATTAGAAAAAAGAGAAAAAGAAGAATTAAATAGAAAAAAATTTTTACTTCAAAAAATAAAAGAAAGTGAAGAAAAATTAAAACTTGAACAAGAACAAAGGAAAAATTTAATAGAAATGAAAAAAAAAGAAATAGAAAGAAAAGAAAAAACAATTAAACAAATCACACAAACAAATCAAAAATTACAATCAGAATTTGAATTATTGCAAGTAGAAATACAAGAAAAATTAGATAAAATGGAATATAAAGAAAAAAATGATATATTTGAAAATGAAAAAAAGAAAAGATATGCTCCATTAGAACAATTATTAAAAGTAAAAGAAAAAGAAATACAAAATTCAATTGAAATAGTAAAAAATTATAAAAAAGAAAAAGAACAATTACAACAAATAATAGAAGATAATATTGATTTAGTACAAATAAACTCTTTAAATGATCAAATTAAAATAGCACAAGAAAAAATATATGATTTAGAAAAAGAACAAAAATATTTATTAAAAGTAAAAGAAGAACATAAAAAATGTTCAATTGAACAAAATAAAATACAAAAAGAAATAAATGACTTAAAAAAAAATATAAATGAATTAAGACAACAAAATAAAGAGAAAGCAAAAACTGAAAGAATACAATTATCAATGAAAACTTCTCAAATTATAAAAGATTTAGGCAATTTTAAAAAAAAATCTCCTGAAGAAAAAGAATTACAAATTAAAAATTCTTTAGATGAATTTTGGAGTAAAAATAAAGATAAATTAATGGAAAGTGAAGAAGAAGATAATAATAATAATTCAATTGATAATTTAAATAATAGTATTTATAATAGTAATAATATTAGTAAAAAGAACGAAGATAATAAAAAAAATAATATTTTAAACATTAAAAGAAAATTAGATGAAGAAATAAGAAATGAAAATTATAAATTAGGAAAATCATATGAATTACCAAAATTACATTTATTTAATCAAAATGAAAAAAAGATTTTATTAAATATTTTACCAGAAAAAGAAATTGAAAAATTTGAAAAAAGATATGAATGTATTGATAATGCAAAAAATAATTTAAAAAGAAAATACGCTCTTGAAACTAAATTATTGAATAAAGAAAATAAAATGTTAGAAAATAAATATGAAAATTCGATTTTACAATTAAAAGAAAATGAGCAAAAAAATAAATCTTTATTTATTCAACTTAATGAACAAAAAAAAGAAGTTTCTAATTTACAAAAAAAATTAGAACAATATATTAAATCTTTAGAAGAACAAAAAAATAAAGTTAAACAAAAAGATGAAGAAAATAAAAATTTAATTAAAGAATTACATGAGCTACAAATGAATTATGAAAAAATCCCAATTAGTAAATTTGATATTATAAATGAAAATAATAAAAAAGAAATTGAAAATTTAAATAAAAATAATAAATAATATTATAAAAAAATAATATATATATTTTATATATCATTATTATTTTTTTAGATGTATGAAAATTTTATTTTTTAAATATTTTAACTTTATTTAATTTCTTTTCCTGAATTTAATTCTTTTAATAAATTAAATAAATTATCTTCTCCTTTTATAACAGCTTTAATAAAAATTTCAAATCTTTTTTTATATTTTGTTTGAGAAACACAAGAAAAAGAATCTTTCTTATGAAAAATATTTTTAATAACATTTTCTAATATTTTTTTTTTATTATATTCAGTTAAATAATCAATTATTCCTAATAAATAAACAATTTCTTTATTTTTAGATTTAAACATTCTTTGTTTAATAAGTAATTTATTATTATCAATATTTTCATTTCTACAAATACAAATAAAAAAAGAATAATCCATTAAATTTCCTTTTTCTAAAATTTTTAAATCACTATGTAAAGATTTTTTAATAGTATTAATATCATTTTTGAAAAAAGAAAGTTTTATATCACTTCTATTATTAGATAATTCACAATAATCAATATCTTTTAAAGTAGCATCTTTTTTTTCAAATAATTTTTTTGTTTTTCTTCCTAAAAAAGAACCTTTTAAATCAAATTTATATAAAACAAAATCTGATTCATAAGGAAAAATATTTTCCATTAAAACCATATGAACAACACTTATTCCCATTCTTAAAGTATATAATCCATAAATTCTTGATAAAATACTAAAATTATTTTCAGTTAATAATTTATAATAATTTAATAATAAATTATTTATCATTGCTTTTAATTCTGAATGACTTATTGTTTTAATTATAAATTTTTTATCATGAGTATGAAAGAAAATTGAACCACTTCTTCCTTCAGATTTTGTTAATTTTGATAAGTTAATAATATTGTATTCTAAATTAAAACTTTCCATTATTTGATTATATGAAATTTTATCTGCTTTTAAAATATTATTAAAAATATCTGGAGCATATTCATATATTTTAATCTCATTTTTATTATCAAAAATACTAAAATTCAACTCATCAAATTGATAACTTTTTTTTGTTTCTATACCTTTAAATTGATTATTTTTTATTTTAACAACATGTTCTTGTATATTTGAATATTTTTTATCTGTTGAATTCATAATTAATGATATATTTTTATTTGAAGAACTTTCATTTAATTCTGCAGTATTTAAAATACACATTACAATATAAAATACACTTTCAGATATAAAATTCGAAGAAATTTGAGAACTTAAAGGAGGAAAATTAAAAAATGAATAATTATTACTATTTTTATTGAAATATGAATTTAATAAATTATTTGTATTACGATTCTCATTTTTTTCCTTTTTAATTTCTTCATTTTGAATTAAATCTTCTTTTATTTCTTCATTTTTTGATTTTAAAATACTTGATAATAAACTAAATTCTTTTATTGCTGTTTCATTTAAATTATCTTTATTATAATTTTTTGATAATTTTTTTCTATTCATATAATCCAATTCAAAAAGTCTAATTATACAACCAAAAGTTCCAAAAGAACTTAATGTTAAAATTATTCCTTCATAAATATTTATTAAAAAAAGAAATGATATTAATATAATAAATGATATAAAAACATAAAAAAGATGTTTTTTATGAAAAAGTTTTTTTTCTTTTATAAATAAAACTGATTTTTTATTTATATTAAAAAAAATATAATATATTGATATAAATGCAGTAAAAAAATAAACAAAAATTAATATTTTTATATATTCTTTAATCAATTGTATATTTATTATTATAAAAGATTCATTAATATTATAAATATTTTTTAAACACTCATGAAAAGGAGACCAAAATTGTTCATTAAAAATATTGTTTATTTCCAATTGTTTAAACTTATTTTTAAATATTAAAATTTGGAAAACAATTTCAGATAAAATTAATATAAAAATATAAAATGGTTTTTTAAATTTTGTTGAAGAAACTGGATTTTGAAATAATAAAATTGATTCAATACAATATAAAATTTCAATTATTATTCCTAATATTGTACATGAAATAAAAAGAATACTATTTATAAATTTAATTGTTATTTTGAAATATGATGGAAGAATCCAATAAATTTTCATTGAATTTAATATTATTGATAAAGGATTATTCTCAAAAAAAAATTTTTCATTTGAACATATAATTAAAGTATAATTTAAAATTGATTGATTTAAACATTGAAGCATTATAAAACTTGGAATTAATGTTCCTGATTTTTTTCTTATTTTATTATAGTAAAATAATAAAAATCCAACAATATTTATTAAAAGCATAATTAACAAAATAATTGAAATTATAATTCCTAAATCCATAATTTTTTTAATTCTTCAATTTTTTCAATATTAATTTTTTTAATAATTATTTATTAAATTATTATATTTAAAATGATTGAAAATTTATTAAATTAAGAATAAAAAAAATACTTTTCTATTAAATTTCATTTAAAAAATCAATTATTTAAAAAAATAAATAAAATATTTGATATTATTAATGACTGAAAATGATATTGTATTTTCACAATCAACAAATAAATCAATTCAATCAAATAATATCAATTCAGAAATTGAAATAAATTCTAATAATATAATTTTTGATAATGAAAAAAATTTTAAAAATGAAATATATGGAAATTCTATTTTTATAAAATCCCCAATTAATTTAGGAAATACAAAAGCTTTGTTTTATATAAAAAATATTCCTTTAATTATAATAGGCCCAGATTGTAAATTAATTATTTATTTTTATAGATAATTATTCATTAATTTTATTGTTTTTTTCCCTTTTCTTTTTCATGATTATATCAAAATTATTTTTTCATAATAATTTTAAATTTGCAAAAAATTATATTTATTTGTATTTATTTAATATTTCTTATTTTTTTCTTATTAATTGTTTTATTAAATCCAGGAATTTTGAGTATAAAATATTTTATTAAAAATAAACCAATTGAACAAAATAATACTTCAAAAGATTATGAATTTTGTAAAAAATGTAATATTTATTATCCAAAAAATTTTAATGTAAAACATTGTTATAAATGTAATATTTGTATAATAAAAAGAGATCATCATTGTGCTTGGACAGGAAAATGTATTGGAAAATATAACTTAATTTTATTTTATATATTTATATTTTTTTTTTTCATTTTTATTTTATCTTCCTTTTTTATAATATTAATGTATTCAATATCAAATGATATTAAAAAACTTTAAATTGATATTTTTTATTGTTATTTTATTATATATTTTAATTGTTTATTTAATTGATTTATTCTCTAAATTAAAATATTAAAAAATAAAAATAAATAAAGAAAATTACAAAATAATTATTACAAATAAACTATAT
>JAEEGK010007928.1_pt1 | contig 25219 bp, 17 predicted proteins | sample 8958771 | NCBI WGS metagenome assembly JAEEGK01 (sample SAMN16246547, study PRJNA631951) | gut metagenome | biome: gut microbiome; feature: rumen; material: SC-attached | host: Bos | place: Iran: Karaj | collected 2018-10
AGGATTATAAGCTCCTCGGCCGACCCGTCAACTGCCGAAACCAGTACTATGAATTCCGCAAGTGTGCAGAGGGATGCTATTCCGATCAGTCTCCATGTAAGCCTGATGTTTTCTTTGCACTGGCAGGCGAACTTTTTAAATCCCTTTGCTATAAGTGCGAAGAATCTGATACAGAAGAGTATTACGCTTACCAGGGTGAGGATGCCGAAAGCAAAAGTAAGTACAATGATGAGATATCTTGTGCCTATGGCAAGATCAACCCAGGGCGCGATCCTTGTAAAGAGATCGTCACATTCGTAATTTAAGGGATCGGCAACGCATGCGATGAGGTAGCAGTCTTTTCCGACGACCGGTCTTTCGACGGCAGTGGTTGATGTGATCATGCTCCAGGTCTGGAAATCCGATTCATAGCTTACGAAGTTGTACTTTATGCCTGACTTAAGATTACTGAGATGATCGGCAGTGCATACGGTAACTTCAGAAGGGTTTATATAATATATTTCACCGTTGTCTGAATGTAAGACGATATTTGCATTTGACACGACATCCTCATTCCATGTGGAACTGCTGTCATCCACAGCTGAGCGGATACTCCATTCTTCGGTGCCGTCCTTGTAGCTGATCGTCAGTCCTACGGGGAAATAGTAGCCGTCACCGGTTATCACATATGCCATATCGGTATTCCAGACATAAATGACTTCGGCTATGGGACGTCTTTCCTGTACCACATCTGCGTTGTCATAGGATGAATAATTGGTGATGTAGCTGTAGGAGTGAAATATTGAGTCGATATTGTATATAAAGCCGGTATAGTCTCCGAGTGTCGCACTGTATCTGAAAAGATCCGATTTGTCACCTGCCAGGATATCATCGGGCAGGTTACAGACCTCGTATGACGATCTGAGTCTCAGATCCACCATTGAAGGTTCATCGGTCGAATATACCGCGTATCTGAAGTTCGTGTTCTTAAGCTCGCTCATTCCGAAATCATCCTGATAGTCGGACAGAGCATATACCGCATAATCATGCAGAAACCATTCATTTACATTCTTGCGGAAGTATCTGGTGGAATCGTATATCCCCATTTCCGCAAGGACATAGACAGCGGAGAATAAACCGCTGAATATAAGTGAACTTATTACCGATATGATAAACCAGAACAGAGCACCGTGCTTTCGGCGTTCTTTCAGGCCATTTTCCTGTTTTTTCATTTCTTACCCTTTCCGTTCCTGTTTATTTTCCAGGAAATATCCCCTTCCCCATATCATCTTGATATATCTTGGTTCTGACGGGTCAATCTCTATTTTTTCGCGAAGATGTCTTATGTGGACGGCAACGATGCTTTCGGATCCCATGGTGTCATCCTTCCATACGGTTTTGTAGATCTCCATGGGAGTGAAGACCTTCCCGGGATTCATCATAAGGAATCTGAGAATATCGTACTCCGTCCTGGTAAGCTTGACGGGATCGCCGTCGAGCCATACTTCCTTGGTGCGGTCGACAAGCTTTATCCGACCGCATATCATTTCATCTTCACCGGTTCCTGAGGCGGTGTTCCCGCCGAGCTGCATATATCTGCGCAGTCCGGATCTGACTCTTGCCATGAGTTCCACCGGATTAAAGGGCTTGGTGACATAGTCATCGGCACCCAGATTGAGACCGAGTATCTTGTCGGTATCTTCGCTTTTGGCAGTCAGCATAATGACCGGAACATTGCTGATCTCCCTGATCCTTGAAAGAGCCGTTACGCCGTCCATGACGGGCATCATGATATCGAGCAGTACAAGATGGATATCCTCGTTTTCGATGGTTTCAAGGGCTTCCCTGCCGTTTCCTGCCGTAAGGACGTTGTAACCTTCGGATCTGAGGAATATCGAGATGGCATTTGCGATGTCTTTTTCATCGTCACATACGAGCACGGTAAGCTTGGAATTGTCTTTTTCATTCATAAGTCCGACTGGTCTCCTTTTTTGTGATCACATGCATATTTTGACACATAAAAATTTAAGAATCTATGCGTTATTTCTTTAAGATTTAATTAAATAATGACGGAAAACGTATTATAATATAAAGGAATTCTCGTTTTATCACAATTCCGCCCCAACAGGAGGGATCATGAATCTTAAGACAGCCTATGAACCGTATTTTAAGATCGGAGCCGCAATAAACAGGTGGAATCTCCATACACCGGCTCATATGAAGCTTCTTCTTACGCAGTTCAGCTCATTTACCTGCGAAAACGATATGAAGCCCATGTACTATCTGGATAAGGATGAGAACAAATCCGATCCTGCAAAGTACAACCTCAGCCCCGCACTAAATTTCGAAGCCGCAAGACCCTATCTTGAATTTGCCAGGGCAAACGGGATAGAAATGCGCGGACATACGCTTGTATGGCATAACCAGACACCGAAATGGTTCTTCTGTGTCGATTACAACGAATCCAAAGCTCTTGCGGACAGGGAGACCATCCTTGCAAGACTTGAAAGCTATATCAAGGGTGTCCTTGAATTCGTACAGACGGAGTATCCCGGAGTCATCTATGCATGGGATGTCGTAAACGAGTGTGTTGATGACGGAGGCTTCAGGAAGTCAGTATGGTCCTCCGCAGTGGGAGAGGATTTCTTCATCAAGGTATTCGAGTTTGCCAGAAAATATGCCGCTCCCGGCGTGGCACTCTTTTACAACGATTATGAGACCTCGCAGGATTGGAAGAGGGATTTCATCATAGAACGTGTCCTTAAGCCTCTTATGGAAAAGGGACTTGTTGACGGAATGGGCCTTCAGTCCCATCTGCTCATGGATCATCCGGATTACGATATCTACCGCACCGCACTGGAGATGTACGGAGAGCTCGGACTTCAGATCCATGTCACGGAGCTCGACATACACAATGCTGATCCTTCGGAAAGCTCGATGCACGATCTGGCTCTCAGATACAGGAAATTCTTTGAGATCTATCTGGACGCAAAGAAGTCCGGCAAGGCGAATATCACGAGTGTGACCTTCTGGAACCTGCTCGATGAAAACAGCTGGCTTACCGGATTCAGACGCGAGACGAGCTATCCTCTTTTATTCAGGGGAAAATGCGAAGCCAAGGAAGCTTACTATGAAGTTCTGAAGGCAGCGGTTCCCGAAGAGGAAATTGACAGGTGGGATCCGGGTTACCCCGATTCCGAATATGAGCTTAAGGACATGCCGAGGCCGGAGAAAGATATCCTTTACCACAGGAATATCTGGGAAAGCGGCGAATATACCTACGAAGCCGCATATGGATTCGAGCCCAATGTATTCGGATATCTTCATACGGATGATGCCGACAGAGACTGCATGCTGGTTGTTCCCGGCGGCGGATACTGTATGTGCGTTCCGCACGAGGGCGAGCTTGTCGCAAATGAATTCTACAGACGCGGAATGAACGTGTTTGTGCTCAGCTATACCACCGATATCACGATGTCGGTTCCGCTTGGGAAACAGCCTCTGAACGATATATCAAGGGCAGTGAGATATATCAGGAAGAATGCAAAGGATTTCAGGGTGAACGGTAAGAAGCTTTTCATCTGCGGATTCTCTGCAGGCGCACATGTCTGCGGAAGTCTTGCGGTCCACTTCGATGATATAAGGGATGTAAATCCGGAGTATGATAAGTTCTCTAACAGACCGGACGGTGTGATCCTTTCATATCCTGTTATCACAACCGGCGAGTACACTCACATCGATTCGGTCCATGCACTTCTGGGATTTGAGCCGACCGAAGAGGAACTGGAGTATTTCTCCCTTGAAAAACAGGTTAAAGAAAACACTCCTCCATGCTTTATATGGCAGACCCTTGGAGACGGGCTCGTACCGGTTGAGAACAGTTATCTGTTTGCGGAAGCGCTTCGTAAGAAAAAGATTCCTTATGCCCAATATGTATTCCCTGCAGGAGACCACGGATTGTCCGTCTGCAACGACGAACAGTTCAGAGGCTTTTCCGACGGAGACTACACGATGGAACAGTGCATGAGAGCAGTACACAGTGTCAGAGAGGGGAAGGGCGTCAACGTGTCGGAAAAGAGAAAGGAAGAACTCATAGACCAGTTCTTCGGAGGACATGAGATGCCACTTGTGGAAGTGGATGTTAGTCTCAAGGAAGATGTGGGACAGTGGACACAGCTTGCACAGGCCTGGATGAACAGGATCTGAGATACTGATTAACCTTGAAACGGAGGACCCGAGTATGACAACATTTTGGATAGTGATAGCAATCATAGAATTTCTGCTCATTGCAGCAGGCGTTCTTGTATTCGTCCTTAATGCGAAGAAACAGGAGAAGATCGCCGACAGCGCTAAGCAGATGGCAAAGGGTAAGATCAACCTTGATGACATTCCCGTATCCGGCACTTCAAGTAGGAATGATGTGATCGCAGGCGGACTCAACCTTATTAAATCAAATCTTCTTACGTTCGTTGAGTCGACCAAGCAGAATACGGTCGTTCTTGCCGATGCTATCGAAAAGCTCACCGGCAATATGGAAGCCAACAAGGCAGGAACCGAGCACATTGCGGAGAATACCATAGAGGTTGAGGAGAGGACCGGACAGCAGCTCGAGATGGTGCAGGACAATATCTCCGTTACCGAGTCCAATTCCGTTCAGCTTGAAGCTATCGCAGCTTCGATGGATGAGATCACCGATATGCTCAAGGAAACTGCGAAGATCAGTGACGAGGGCATCGAAAGCCTTGAAGGCTACAATAAGGAGATGGATATCGTTTCGGCTGACCTGAACGCGATCAACGATACTCTCACCAAATTCAACGAACAGCTCCAGAAGGTTTATGAAGTCGGTGACTTCATCATCGATATAAGCACACAGCTTAAGCTCCTTTCGTTCAACGCATCCATCGAGGCAGCCAGAGCCGGTGATTCCGGAAGAGGCTTCGCGGTTGTTGCGGGTGAGATGACCGACATGTCCGAACAGACCAAGGAAGGCATGGACAGGATCAGCGCCATCTTAAGCGAGATCATGGAAAGCAGCACAGGCGTTGTAGACAGCATCGCAAAGTGCACCGATACATACAATAACAGTAAGGCTGCTTTCGAAGTGGTCAACTCTTCGTTCAGGACCATCAATTCCAATTCGACGAATATCCAGACGAAGATCACCGATATCAACGATAAGTTCTCCGTTATGGAGGATAATTTCAACCACTCCAAGGATATCGCAAACGATCTGTTTGAGACCGCAAGGGATATCAACGACAAGACCACCGAGATCGCGGGCGTATCTCAGGAGGTTACCGCGCAGGCTATTCAGATCGGAGAAAATACCAATGCACTTAACGGTATGCTTTCCGGTATCCAGAAGCTTCTCAGAAAATTTGACACCGGTGTCATTCCTGTGCGCAATAAATCGGGAAGACAGATCAAGATTGCAATGCTCAGTATGTATGACAATGATTTCTGGTACGGCGTAAAGCGCGGTGCCGGATATGCGGCTACAGAGCTTGCCGGATACAATGCGAAGGTTAAGTTCATTCCCATTATCCCCGCAGAGGGAGATGATGACGAGAAGAACAGACAGACCATCAGAAACCTTGTTGAAGAAAAGTACGATGCGATCATTTATCCCGGATTCCTGGGCGGTGTTGCGGATGCTCTTGAACAGGCGAGACAGAAGGGCGTTAAGCTCATGACCTTCAACTGCGACTGTGCAAATCCCAAGCTCAGACTCGCATGCCTTAAGTCCGATGGTGTTGCACAGGGCGAGCAGGCTGCAAGGGCTGCTGCCGAGCTCATAGGCAAGGCAGGTAATGTCGGAATCCTTATGGGAAGCAAGACGGTCATCGGTAATGTAGAGAGAAGAAAAGGCTTTGTCGATGCTATGGCCGGATACAAGTCGATCAAGATCGCCGGTGAAGTCAGTGTTGAGGATATGGGCGATGATGTTTACAAGAAGACCAAAGCCCTCCTCCAGAAGGACAGCTCCATCCAGGCACTCTTCCTTACAAACGGATTCCCCGAGGATGCCGCAAAGGCTGTTGTTGATGCGGGACGCTCCGGCAAGACCAAGGTTGTGGGCTTCGACCTTAACCCCGCTCTTTTCCCTTACATAAGAAACGGCGTCATCGGAACAATCATCAGTCAGGACTCCTTCGGACAGGGCCACGATCCCATCGTTCTTATGTACAACCACATCGTAGAGGGAACTCCTTTTGCTGCAGAGACCATCGGATGCAGATCTTCTGTTGCGGATAAGTCCAATATCGACGAGCTTCTCGAGGGATGATGCCGCACCTGCAGGAGATTCGCTATAAACGCTCCGTGCAGACAAAAGGCAATTGAAAACAGGATATATTAAAGGGACGGTACCGATAACGGTACCGTCCCTTCTTTTGATCTTTTACACATGGCCTGATGTGTTTATCTTATGATCACTTCTTTTTTTCCTTGGATGCTTTCTTATCGGCATCTTCCTTTAATTCCTTTTCGCTTATTCCCGAAAGATCCGCGCCTGTCTCAGATCCTGCGTCTTCATTGAAATTAAAGTCCTTGCCGGGAAGTATCGCGTTGAGGATGATACCTACGAGGGATCCTACAGCAAGACCAGAAAGAGCGAAGTTGGCGCTTCCGATGCTGAATGCGATTGATTTTGCTGCCGAGAAATTGATTCCGATGGAGAGAACGAGGATGAGTGCTGCTATGATGACGTTTCTGCTCTTGGAGAAATCAACCTGTGTTTCGACCACGTTCCTGACACCGACTGCGGAGATCATACCGTATAGGACAAGTGAGATACCGCCGACTGTTGCGGAGGGCATTGCCTCGATGATGGCGGAGAACTTGGGACAGAAGGACATAAGGATCGCGAATACCGCTGCAAGTCTTATTACGAAGGGATCGAATACCTTGGTAAGTGAAAGAACGCCGGTGTTCTCACCGTATGTGGTGTTGGCGGGTGCGCCGAAGAGTGAAGCAACTGCGGTTGCAAGTCCGTCACCGGTAAGGGTTCTGTGAAGTCCGGGATCCTTGATGAAGTTGCGGTTAACGGTTGAAGAGATGGCGGAGATATCACCGATGTGCTCCATCATGGTAGCGATGGCGATGGGAACGATGGTGATGGCAGCGGTAACAAGAAGACCGCCCTTGGTCATGGAAGAGATGATGACTTCTTTTTCTCCGTCTGCATTAGTGACGATCGTGTGAAGGAAGAGTGTGCCGGCATCTCTTGAAGAACTGAAGAGTGCAAATACTGTATCCTGGAATTTAATGGGAAGACCTACCCAGGGAGCTGCTGCAACACCTGAGAAATCTACATTACCGGTTACTGCGGCAACAAGATAGGACGCAACAACACCGATTAGGATGGGAAGGATCTTGACCATTCCTTTACCCCAGATATTGCAGATGATTATGGCAAGTATAGCCACGAGAGCTATGGGCCAGTTGCTGGCGCAGCTGTTGATGGCCGACTGGGAAAGGATAAGTCCGATAGCCATGATGATGGGGCCTGTGACTATGGGAGGGAAGAACTTCATAACGCGCATTGCGCCGAATACCTTGAACAGAAGAGCAAGTACCAGGTAGAGAAGTCCTGCGAGCGCAACGCCAAAGCACGCATAGGGAAGAAGCTGGGATGCGGCATAAAGCTTTCCGCCTGCCTGTGCTGCCATCAGTGCATCTTCGGTAGCATACTGTTCTCTTGCCAGCATAAGGCCCGAGATGGCACCGTATCCTGCAAGGAATGCAAATGATGAACCGAGGAATGCGGGAACTTTTCTCTTGGTGATGAGATGGAATAAAAGAGTACCGAGACCGGCGAATAAGAGAGTAGCGGAAACGCTGAGGCCGGTGATGATGGGAACAAGAACTGTGGAACCGAACATTGCGAACATGTGCTGAAGTCCGAGCACTAGCGTTTTCGGGGTGCCCAGGGTTTTTGCATCATAGATGCCCTGTTCGCCGAGGACTTCTTTCTTAGAATCTGCCATAAACTCCTCCTGTATGCGAAATACCATATATTGTGTTTTTAACACCGTAATAATAATACATTTGTCTAAATGTGGCGTCAACGCAAAGCAAATGTTATTATTTGATTTTTTCGTCGGTTTTTTCGCTCCCGGAGGACTTGACAAGTATGATGTAAATATGATATCAAATTGATATCAGGTAATTGATTCACCTCAAAAAGGAGGAATGAGATATGTATGATTTTCCGAAGATAGGAACCGGCGTAATAGCCATGATGGTTGCAGCCATGGTTATTTTCGTCGTCGCACCCATAGTGCTCTGGATCGTATGGTGCGTTAAAAAGAAAGAGAAGTTCACGACGATACTTGTAGGTGCCGCAGCATTTTTCCTGTTTGCGATCGTACTTGAAAAGCCCATTCAGAATGTGCTGATCTTTCCGACTGCCATGGGACTTAAGGAACATGCCGCTTCACAGTTCATAAATGCAAGACCTGTCCTGTGGGCATTTCTGGTGGGATTTTTCCCCGGACTGTTTGAAGAGACCGGCAGATTTGTTGCTTTTAAGACCGTCCTGAAAAAGAGAAAGAACCGTGAGACATCTATCTCCTACGGACTCGGACACGGCGGATTTGAAGTATTGTTTATTCTCTCGCTCAATTATCTCAACTATATCATTTATGCCATCATGATCAATTCCGGCACATTCGGTACCATCATTGAACAGCTTGAAGCTGTCGCGCCGGACCAGGTCGGAGCATATCTTGAACTTCCCGCACAGATGGCCGCATATTCCGCGTTTACAATCTTTCTGGCTGTCTGGGAAAGGATATTTGCGGTCCTGTTCCATACCGGAGCTTCGATCATGGTATTCTATGCATGCAAGGATAAAAAGACATTCTGGCTCTATCCCCTTGCGATACTGCTCCACACCGCATTGGACGGAGTGCTGGGACTTGCAATGGCAAATGTCATCTCCCTGTCGGATATCCAGATTGAAGCAATTATCACAGTTACCGGTGTACTGATATTCTTCGGATCCTACTTCCTGCTTTACAGGAAGGACAAGGACCGTGGAATTGTTCCGGAATCACAGGGTAACGTTATTCTGTAAGATCAATATTACGTAATACAATGAGAGCTGTCCGCCGGAACGGGCAGCTCTCATACATTATAAAAGCACCGCAGGTCATTTGACCTGCGGTGCTTGATCATTTAGTTATCCGTATAATAAATCGCTTATGCTGCTGACCAGGTGCCGTCTGTTGCAAGAGTATAGGTGTGTCCGCTGATGGTAACGGTACCGTTGGTAATGATTCCGTTTGTGTAACTGAAGCTATAGGCGGTAACCTTGGCGGAGTCAACACCTGAAAGAGTGTAAGTCATCTTGACATATTTCTTGGATGCATCGGTTGAGGTAGCATCAGCAGTAGCACCGGAGATGGTTCCGGTCATAGCTACGGTATTTGCCGGGGTTCCGTCTATGGAGATAGTTTTTCCGGTAGGTGCAGGATCGCCGTTAGCGAATTTACCTTCGCCGTATGCCTGGTCGATAGCAGCCTGTGCAGCTACCCTTACGGTCTGTGCGGTTGAGAAGTCCTTCTCCGATCTTGCTCTGTCAATGTATCCGAGGAGCGTGGGTACAAGGATCGCTGCAAGGATTGCAAGAATTACGAGAACGACGATGAGTTCTACAAGTGTGAAGCCTTTGTTATTCTTTTTCATGTTTTTTCCCTCCTTGAAACACGGTGTTTTCCTTCAACTGATTAATATATCGGACGAAAGGTTCCGAAACTTAATCTTTTTTTGGAAACCGCTTGTTATTCATTATATGCTATCTTTTCGAGTTCGTCCATCGTTGTGATCCCTTTTTCGACAAGTTCAAGTCCCGCCTGCTTAAGGGTCTTCATTCCCTGATTTTCGATCGCATATTTCTTGATCTCGTCGGCGTTGGCACCCTCGGATATAAGCTTCCTTACGCCCCTGTCAACGTAGAGAACCTCGTGTACGGCAATTCTTCCGCTGTATCCCGTTCCGTGGCACTTTGCGCATCCTACGGCGCTTCTGGCATTAGGCATATCCCTTCCCGCGAAAGCTCTCTGGTATTCGTCGAGTCCGGTAACACGGCTGCAGTGAGGACATACCTTTCTCATCAGTCTCTGTGCAACGGAACCGACAAGGGCGGATGAAAGGAGATAGGGCTCGGCACCCATATCTATGAGTCTTATTATCGTGGAGACCGCATCATTGGTATGGAGTGTGGAAAGAACGAGGTGACCGGTAATAGCCGCTCTGAGTGAGATGGAAGCTGTCTCAGAGTCACGCGTCTCACCGACCATTATGATATCGGGATCCTGTCTTAAGAGTGCTCTTAATCCTACATCGAATGTAAGTCCCGCAGTCGGATGTACCTGTGTCTGATTGAGACGGTTAAGGTTTTTCTCAACGGGGTCTTCAATGGTCGCGATATTGACCTGTCTGTCGGACAGGGAAGAAAGGAGCATATAAAGCGTGGTGGTCTTACCGGAACCTGTAGGTCCTGTGATATATACGAGACCGTTGGGGGACTTGAGCATGCGGACAACCTTTTCGTAATTGTCCTGCTCCATGCCGAAGGTTTCCGCATGGTCTATCTGCGAATTACCGGCAAGCAGTCTCATTACCACCTTCTCACCGAAGACGGTGGGGATCACGGATACACGCACGTTTACAATCTGATCTCTTATCTTGATCCTGAAGTGACCGTCCTGGGGGACTCTCTTTTCTGCTATATCAAGCTCCGACATGATCTTGATACGTGCGATGAGGGAACCCTGCACATTTTTCTGAAGGGTCATGTAATCGATCAGTGCACCATCCATACGGAGACGTACATGGATCTCCTTTTCGAAGGGTTCGATATGTACGTCTGAAGCGTTATCCTGATAAGCCTTGTCCATAAGGGAGTTTACGAGGTTGATGATGGGAGCATCATCCGCACCTGCTCCGGCATCGATGATCATCTCACGGATCTCGGATGATACCGCGGACTCATTGGCGGACTGTGCCGCTTTCTTGGTCTGGACCTCGGCATAGTAATAATTGATCGCATTTTGGATCGCGGCACGTTCGGCAAGAACAGTCTCAACATTCATACCGCTGGTCTGTCTTACGTCCTCTATATTAATGAAATCGAGAGGATCGTTGACCGCAACGATCAGTGTGCCTTCCCTGAATCCAACGGGAAGCATCAGATAGCTTGAAGCCATCTGGCTGGGGATCATCTTTACAGCGTTGCTGTCCACGGGATATGTGGAAAGATCCACGACCTCGAGGCCCATGCGGCTTCCGAGGGTGTAGAGCATCTGAGTCTCAGTAACATATCCCTTCTCTACGAGTATCTCACCGAGTCTTTTCTTGGATTCCTTCTGAGCCTGGAGTGCATCTGCCAGCTGGGCCTGATCGATGTATCCGGCTGCGACCATAAGGTCACCTATTCTGATTTTTGTTGAAGAGGCTTCCATTTTATATTCTCCCTTGCCTTAGTTATGATCGGATGAATTATTCGGTCTTATCTTTCATATACAGATTTATCGAGAGCTGCAACTGGTTGAGTTCGCTTTCGACAACGACTATGGAACCGTCGTCAAGTACGTAAGTTACCGGGTCTAGCTTTATCCAGTTGAATCCGGTAACTCGCAATGAAGGATTGTGTGTGAGCTCATCGATGATCGCCTGTTCGGTCTTAGGATCTCCTTCAACTACGATGGAGAGCTGCACACAGAGGATTCCCGAACTGTCTGTTGTAACAGCGGATGATTCACCTGATGCATAACTTTCCATCGGTGTAGCAACGATCGTGATATTCTGCGGATCATATCCCGTGACCATGCTCAGAGCGGCATCCCTGTAATAAGCCGAGCTCTTGATCTTTTCTTCTTTTTCATCATCCTTGCTTTCGGCAGTGGTCACATCGACGGTTTCGGCTGCTTCTGCATAAGCACTTCCGGAATAGGTTGTTATTCCGGAATACAGATACGGCACTTCGGAAACATATCCGTCAGGCATGGTGATCGTAAGGTCTCTTGCCCTGAGACCTTTTCTGAGGATATATGATGTCACAAGCTTATCTATCTCGGAGCTGTCCATATAGTCATAGTAAGCGGATGTTGAATCCGAAAGATCCTGAGCTAATTTATCCGTCAGGTTTTTGGCGGATGACAGACCGATGACCTTGGTCTCGTTGGCAGCCCGGATAGAGGATGCCATAACTATCTTTTCCTGGTCTTCGACGGTCTTTTTGTACAGAGGTCTTATAAGGCACCATCCGAAAATAAAGATGATGACGATAATGACCAGCATATTGAGAAGCTTTTTATCTCTTTCTGTGAGCGTTGAATTGAGATTCATGAGTTATTTCTCCTCCTTTGCTGTCTGACCGCTGAGAGAGCAGATCACTTTGATGGACCAGGTTTCATCGGAATCGTTCCATGAATAACCGGTATAATCAACATCTTCGAAAATGTCCATATCCATCAGGTCGGCTATGAATCTGTTGATGTTTTCTACGACGGGCGAAGAAGCTGTTATAGAGAATATGCCGCTGCCGGAATCGTACGAATTGAACTCGACCTTGACATTGTACTTATCCGCCGCGGATTGTATCTGTTTGTTGATCGATGAATCCGGAACGGGATATGAGTCGATGTATTCGCGGAGAAGATCGTTTCCGCCCTGCTGTTCTCCGAGGGATGCCGCAAGGAGTATCTGTGCATCATATTCCATTGAAGACTGCATGACATCGATGCGCTGGTTGTATTCCTCTATCTGACGGAGTCTGTGGGAAGTACTCACTTTCACTGCAGCCATAAATGCGGTAATGACAACCAGTACTCCGACCAGGATCAGAACGGGAACGGATTTTTTGGCTATCTCTACTTTTCTTGCAAATGATTCATCGTTCTGCTTTACGGCTTTGAGAACGGAAAAACCGGTCTGAGGAACCATAAGACCGGATATGGGATATATGAACGAGGTGAGTCTGTCACTCCATTTTTTGAAATGAATGTGTGAAGGAGCCACAGTGCCGTGAACCGTTATGTCAGGCTCGGATTCGGCAAGATATGACTGAAGGGTTCCGACTTCATCCGGAGTCATTCCTCCGAAGTATACATCGGTTATCGCGGATGAAAGATGCTTGGAAGAGGCAAACTGTCTGATGCCGGAAATGCTTCCCCTGATCTCTGCGGCAAATTCGGGAGTTCCGGATTCCTGGAAAAGACGCTTGGTGGAATTGTAATAATACTTTCCGTTTTCATAGAGGATCGTGACGAGCATCTGAGCATCGCGGATCAGATATATCGCGGTAGAATCCTTTATGCATGTGGAAAGCATTTCTATGGCAAGACTTACACCGTCATGGACCGACTCGAGCGTGATGCCGGCATCCGCAAATATCTTGATGTAGTTTTCGATGAACTTACGCTCTGCAACCTCGGTGACTACCTGCTGGGTGCCTGCTTTCTTGTCGGTGCTCAGAAGATACCATCCCTTTAAGGGGGATTCAAATCTTCCGAATTCATCGGAGTTTGTCTGCTTCTCGATATATTCGGTAGCTTTTCCCGTTTTGGAGATCACCGGCATGGATATGCGGTTGGAAATAAACTGGGGGCTGTTGATTATCAGATCAACATTTCCTTTCAGCTTATTGACCTCCCAGATCTCCTTAAGTTTTCTTGTAATGGCTTCCCCGCCTTCATTGATGATGACACCGTTAAGGATGGCATTCTCAGGCATGGGCGCTTCGATTAGCCGGTCTATATAGATCGACTTTCCTTTGCTTTTTCCCACTACGATCTGGATATTTCTGTTTGAAAAAAATACCGATATGGACATGTTCTCTCTCCCACAATATTATTTTTCGGTTTTTTACATTCCTGCGCCGATGGTTGAATAGGACTGGTAGATCGGAAGGATGACACCGATCATGATGGAACCTACGATCACAGCCATAATGACTATCATTACAGGCTCAACATACTTGACCATTCGGTTCAGAGCCTGTTCGGATGCAAAGTCGAGATTGTCTGCCGCACTTACGAGCATCGAATCAAGTGCACCGGTTTCTTCGCCGACTCTTACGACAGAGGAAAGCTTGGAAACAAATCCGTCAACCTCCTCGAGTGCATCGGACAGAAGACCGCCGGCCTGAACTCTTTTTATTACTTCGCCAAACTGCTTTTCTATATATGTATTGCCGATCGTCTGACGTCCTATCGCAAGGCACTGGTCAATGGGGATTCCCGCAGAGTACAGTGAACTCATCGTGCGTGCGAACCTTGCGGAGTAGATGACCTTCTGAAGCTTGCCGAGAGGTCCCTTTACTTTGAACTTGTCTACCTGAAGTCTCACTGCGGGGATCCTGGAAATGATGCCGCCGAATATCCAGATGAGCACCGCAAATACGAGGAGCAGATACCAGTAGTTTGAGACGATATCACTGATACCCAGAAGGATTTTTGTCGGAGCCGGAAGCGTGGGCATCTCACTGAAGAGATCTTCAAACTGCGGCATGATGAATCCGAATATGACGCCTACTACAATAACGATAAGTCCCGCAAGGATCTTGGGATAAGTCAGTGCACTCTTTGCTTCGGATTCGAGCTCGTTTTCCTTCTGATACTGAACCGCAAGTCTGAGCGCGGTGCTGTCAAGATTACCGGAGCTTTCGGCTGCGCGGAACATGTTGACGAGAAGAGGAGGAAAGGCGGGATATAGTTCACTCATCGCCGTGGAAAGAGCCACACCCTGTACTACCCTGTCGCGAAGTCTCATATAGAGGTCCTTCTCATAGGGAGTGATGGACTCGTCCGCACCTTCGATCTCAAGAGCTCTGAGTATGGATATACCCGATTTTATGAGCTCACCCATCTGTCTGCAGAAATCTGAAAGCTGTGATTTCTTGAGGGGTTTGAGGGCAACCTTTTTTGCTATCTCTTCGTAATAGAGAAGCGTCTGGTTTTTGTCCTGAAGCTTTTTCCTTATCTCTCTTTCGTCGGATGCGGAAATCTTTCCTTTGATCTGTTTTCCTTTTTCGTTTTGTGCCGTGTATCTGTATTCAGCCATAGTCTTTCGGTTAATCCCCCGCTGTATATTCGAGAACCTTGAAGTTGTAGTACACGCTCCAGTCGCCGTTCATTCCGTATGTTCCGTCACCGGATCCGATATCCCTGTATTCGACAAGATACCGGCCTTCCCTGTAGGTGAATGAAAGAGGAATGTTATTTTCTTCATCCCATCCCGTGAGTGTGATCTCACCGTTTACGGGAGCCACGTTTCTTATCTTGGCAAGAGCTTCTTCCGTTAATCCGCTTTCGGCCGACGGATTGTATATCGATGTCTTTCCGCCGTAGTATTCCATGGCGACCATCTTCATAGCCAGGCGTACATCCTTGGCGTGATCCATTGCGGTTCTTGCACCCGAACCTATTCCTGACCAGATGATGATCGCTCCGATGATCAGAGCCAGCACGATAATGACCCATGCGAAGCGCTTTATCTTATCCGGGATGGATTCGACATAGAATGTGGTTTTTGAAGAATTGCCTGTCAGGTCTTCCATATAATATGTCCCTGTTATCTTAAGCTACGGTATACGTTGTTCCGTCTACAATATATTTATAATGCTGATGAACGCCGGTGTTTCGTCCAATGACTTTATCCTCGGGTGCCCCGGCGGAATTCTTGCAGCTACCTATTGATGCATTGAGCGTGTAGGTATGGTTGTTCTTGCCCTGGAAAGTACCGCTGTTGATTCCTATGAGGTAACCGGCATATCCGTTAGCGGCCGAGATGCTGAGTCCGGATCCGTTTGAGATGGAGCAGTCCTCATTCGGGCCCGTAAAGGTGGCCGTATTGATGCCTATCAGACCTCCGGCACCGGAATCGGTTCCCGTTGCATTAACGTTGACGGACGAACTGCTTATGGTTATTACCATCTTCTTGGCGGAAACATTCGAGTCTGCCTGACCGATCATTCCTCCGGAACCTTTTCCTGTTATGTTGAATGCCGAACTGCTGCAGGAGATTGAAAGCTCCGCACCGTCTCCGATGACAGTGCTGTTTGTGTAACCGATATGACCGCCTGCCGCGCTGTTGGATGATATTACGTTGTATGTTGAGTTATTCAGAGTGACGGACGATCCCTGATAGGTTTTGCCGCCCTGAAGTCTTCCGATGACTCCTCCGGTACAACCTGAGCCGTTTACGTTGACAACGCAGTTTGAAAGTGAAACGGCAGGTCTCTTGGTAAACGGATCATAACTTCCTGCCGTAACATTTCCGAAGCATCCGCCGATATTGTTGTTTCCGCTTACGGTGCATTCGGTAACCGGTGAGAAGGTGATCGTTGCTTTGCTCTGGTGATCGTTCGACCTTCCTACAACACCGCCGACATTTTCATCGCCGTGTATTGTGCACGATTCACCATTGAAAGAGAATCTGGTATTGTTGTCGGACATATTTTTTGTTATCAGACCGATACATCCGCCGACGTCATTTCCGCCACTTACGGTAGTGGATTTTCCGTTGAATTCTACCAGTGAATAGTTCTGAATCTTACAATTGTTTACCTTTCCGATGACACCGCCCGTGCAGGAATAACCGTTTTCGGAAGATATGCTGCAGGATTCGCCTGCGAATACAACACTGTTGGAAACATTTCCTACATCTGTTATAAATCCTATACATCCGCCTACATTATTGTGGCCGGATATAGTGGCTTCTTTTCCGGTGAGCGTGTAGATTCCGTTGGTGGAGAAATTACCTTTCTCCATCATACCTATACATCCGCCTACGTTATCGTTTCCCGAGATCACTATCATCTCGGTGTTACAGGTTACAGCTCCGTATACGTTTGCGTTGTATGCGTATCCGATGACTCCGCCGAAGTTATTGCCGGTATCATCCGATGCTGTGATAACAACACAGGAAGGAGTGGTTGCTCCCTGTTTCAGAACCGTTCGGCTGTTTACGGTGACAGTACCGTTAAGGCTGGGTTTATTGTTGGTGTTATATTGTTTCAGGCTGCCGAAACATCCTCCGGCATTGCTTTTGGCAATTATCGCAAGGTTTGCCGAATCGAGCAGAAGATTGCCCGTAAATGTCGCATTTGTGGAGCTTCCTCCTATCAGGCCTCCGGCACAGGAATTACCTGCCTGTATCACCGGAGTATATGCGGAGTCGATGCCCTGGGCATCCGTCACGGTTATATTTGATCTGAACTGGTTTCCTGTTTGTTCTATGAAACCTATGCATCCGCCCGCATTGTCATTGACTGCTTTAATGCTGGTCATCGGATGCAGTACGACGTTCATTTCGGGATTGACAGATCTTTCGGTGGACATACGACCGATCATTCCGCCAGCGTTATCGTAGCTTTCGACATTGATGACCACGGTATTACCGCTTGCCTGTGACGGAAGAATGAATGAGGTTTTAATTTCACTGTCTCTGTTGTTTATGATATTGCCTATCAGTCCGCCTGCGTTTTCGTTTCCTGAAGCGCACGAACCGTCCGATTCATTACATGCCCTGACATAAAGATATGAGTTTCCGGTTCCCTGTCGGAGTATGATCTCTGAATTATCTGTGGTTATGTTCATACCGTTCGTACCTGAGCCCGAACGGAACAGACCGCATGTTCCTCCTGCATCGGATACGGCTTTTATTGTGACCGTGCCCGAAATGATCGCACTGATCTGCATGCGTGAAGTTACATTGTATGCATTGCCTATCGCACCGCCTGCGTTGGAAGCGGTTGATACGACGGATGAACCGTTTTGAAGATCTGCGGTGATATGTGTGAAGCTTGTTCCCGGATTCAAAAGCACACCGGTCTGCGAACCTATTGCACCTCCGGCATTGTTGCCTACGGCACGGATCTCTTTACCCTGTGCCAATAAGCAGTAAATATTTCCGGATCTGGGCAAGTGCTGTAAATAACCTACGGTTCCACCGACGCCGACGTTTTTGTATTCGGGCTTTTCGAGTTTATCGGAAGTGGTATATCCGCGAAGGATACCGTTGTTGTAAGCACGGATATTAAGGATGGGTATGGTGTTCTGGGCTCCGGTTATCGCACCGACCGCACCGCCGATACCGCCGGTGTTCTTATCACAATTGTGGCCGTTTAACTGCTGGCCGAGATGTCCGTTAATTGTACAGTCACCGAAAATCACTCCGCTATTGGAAGAGGAGATGATGATATTACTTGTATCATCATTTCGGGCGAGGTCTTTTATCTTACCCACTGCACCGCCGGTGGTATGAGCGTATCCGTAAGCATCTGTTCCGTTATATGTTCCTATCCTGCTGTCGGTTGAATTTATAACGGATATGTAAGCATTGGAAACAGAACCCTCCCATATGATCCCAACTGCACCGCCGAGATTCTTTACATATGATTCTCCTTTTGATGAAGCTATTACTCCATGGTTGACCACATGGATGCTGAGGTCACCTCCGCCATATTTTCTGATTCGTCCTACCGCACCGCCTATACCGGCTTCGCGGTTGGTATCCTTGGACTTTTCATCGGTCTTGCATATTATGTAAGAATTCTCATCGAGATATACATCTACAGCATATTCATGTCTGTTTAATATATTCGGGCTGTTATACAGAGGATCTTCGGCTATGGCAATGACTCCGCTTCCGTTGTCTGTAACGGTCAGTGTAGCCAGTCCGGGACCCTGACGGAGATTGGCTCCTTCGTTGGTGCTTCCGATCGCACCTCCGACCGCATCTGTTGTGCAATAAAGCATGGATGATACGGATCCGAGATCGACGATGATCTTGTCCGGATCACTTTCCCTGTTGTCGACACGTATGAAAGCATCTATGTCCGACCTGGTATAACCGACAACGCTTCCTACATCCAGATGGTTTGCGGACACGAAATGCCCCGTTGCTTCTATGTGTCCGTACATATAACCATCATGGATACCGCCAATCGCTGTTCCACCGTTATCACCGACAATTCCTGCGCTGGCGGAAAGTCTGTGCAGATGCCAGTTTCCGGATCCGTCCCTATACAATGATGTTGTTATACAGTTACTGAATCGGATCGTGTTTTCCTCCACGGGGAGATTTTCATCCGAACCGATCGTACCTATATTGGTTCCGACCAGGCCGCCTATTGGTTTACTTCCCTGGAAAGTGAGCACTTCGGTCGAATCCATTTCACCCGAACGCATTAACTCAACTGCAGCTGCAATAGCTGCTCTGTCATCGGGAGAACCTTCCGGCTGATTATCCATCAGGAGCGTTAGTCCGTTTGCACGGATGTTGATGAGGGTTCCGTGATTGACATTGATCAGTCCGTATCCGAAAAGGTTGTTTGCGTTTTCGTTCTTGTCAAAGAACGACGCCATTCTCATCTGAACATTGTTGATGACGAAAGCTTCTCCCGTATCGGGATCGTTTTTCGTGACGAGTGTTGACTTGACATTAAAATCTTTAAGAGTCGGGAAGGATACTACGGCAAGGTCATCCCCATACAATGATCTGCTGTTCGGATCGTTCGACGGTGCGGGAATCGGAACAGGTGAATACCTGTACAATGTTCTGTTGCCGGACATTGCGGAGTAGACCACCACTTCACTGTAATATTTTTCATGTCCGAGAGATTTATCTATCGTGTACCAGTTCAGATCTCTTACTATGCTGTAGTTATAATGATCGTAGCCTAAGTGAGTGTCCAGCATACGGATATTGTACAGATGGCGGTAGCATGTTATGACGGAATTCTGATGCAGGTGTGATGATCCGTTTTCATTTACGGAGGTGGGCTTTGTTCCGTCACTGCCTTTATCGAGATCTCCGAAATATGTATTGACGACAGCGTGCCCCGCACCGGCTTCGCGGTATGCGGCACCCAGTCTGTAGGCGTAGTTTCCTTCGGATACGTAATAGACCGGATCGTCCAGAGCACGGTCGGCAAATACAACATCGGAACTGAAATCCGTAGGTCCGTTATATGCTGCGTGCGTCGCTCCGAAATTATCGCTTTCCGCGGTCATGGAAACATACATGTTAACGGGAAGTGCGTCGGTTTTGATGAAGGTTTTGTTTCCGTTGATAAGCCTGTTGATGCTGTAATTGTAGAGCTTTGTATTAGTCCCGTTATTACCCGTTGCAAAGTCAATGGCGTTTCTGGACATCATCGCATCCAGAGAAAGAGTATATGACAGTCTTTCGGATATCGTGGTTCCGTACGCATCATAAACTTCATAGGATATCGTGAGAGGGAAATTGTAATAATTCGCCTGTGAACTTACCTGATTCCAGGAGTTGTTATAGCTAAAGTCATCGGTGGCGGGATTTGTGACGTTATGGACAAAGACCTTTCCTGTGGTATGGATCGATGCTCTGTAAACGGTCAAGGGAATTCCGCGCTTGTCAGTGACGGTTTCCTTTGTATAGACAACGGTGAAGGTCTTGACTCCGTCGGAGTGGGTTGTGAATTCCAAATTTCTGGTCAGTCCGTTCTGGAACGTGTCCTTGGCCATATAAAGCTGATTGGAGCGGTCTGTGAATTTAAGCAGATCACTGAAGCTTTGAGTATAAAGCGCAGTGTTAGGTATGCCTTCGAACAGCGAGTTTTCGTTCACGACAAGATAACTGAACGGCTTTTGGTTCAGAATGTTATCCTTGTCCGCATCGTAAAGAGCGAAGGTGTAGTGAATATGCTCCGGCTTTCCGGTTACGGCTTCACCCTCTGTTTTGAGTGACCATGTAAGATCCAGTGTCTCACCGTTTCTGAGTGAGAATTCCCCGACCTCGGCTTCCGCCGGAACGAAAACGGAATCCACAACCATCTGTCCGTTCCTGCCGGCTATGTATCCGATAAAGCTGGTGCCGCTTCTGTATTCCTCACTTCTGAAAGGAACGACGAGCGTGGCGATTCCGTTCTTGGCTGCTGTATCCCAAGAGGTTCTCCTGCTGTCGAAAAAGACGGAATAAACGCTCGCGCTGTATCTGACCTTGCCGGAAGCATCGAGGGCTTTTTCGACATCGAATTCTATGGTGATCATTCCTTTAAGGATATCGGTAGCCTTAAAATCCTGAATGATAAGATCGTATATGCATTTGCTCTGGGAATCGCCGGCTCCCGGAGTATATGAAGGGTTGTATGTTACCGCATACCTCATGTGTGCGGACTGGCCGGGAAGAGATGCGGTATCGGTGTCGCTGCCAAAGAAATCAAAATATCCCTTGTTGTAGATGTTATCCGAAGTTTCGGCACCCGCAGGATTGTTGCTGTCGTATTCGTCGGGAGTTCCGAGACCCTCCGTGAGAGCCTTGGCCCAGTCTTCAAGGGTTCCGTTTTCCGACATATGATTCAGGGAAGCCTGTGCAGACTGATAAATGGTCTCCGCATTTTTCTGATTGTTGTTGTAACGTGTCAGGTTAATGTAGGAGATGATGCCGTAAACCGCAGCTGAAGCAAGTATTCCCAGCACTACCAGGACTACTATCATTTCCACAAGCGTAAAACCGGAATTATTCTTTTTTCCTTTTCGGGAAAACATCATTTTGTCGTATCCTCTGCAAATACAAGAAGAGCGGTGCGCGTATATAGCAGGGTGTCCGGGCTCTGACCGGCATAGCCGGACTTGTAGACATTAACGGTCACCATAACGCCGGCGGGTCTTCTCGTATAGTCGTTATCCTCCGTAGCGTATGAGGGAACGGTATATTTCAGCTCGGAAAAGAGTAACTTTACCGTATATCCGTTGTAAGCATCGGTCGTAAAGGGATTGGTGTAATCATATCTGGATGCGGGGAAGATGCAGTTCACCGTTTTGACTCCGCCTGATGTGGTAACGGACTTGGGCTCCTTTCCGCACATGTAATATCCGTAATGGACATATCCCTGTAGTGTTTCGTCGGAAGGTATTCCGCCGTTGAAAAATCTGTAGACCGCTCTGGAAGATATTCCGTTTTGTTCCCTGAGAGTTCCGTTTATCCTGTCATCGTCATGGACGCTCAGATAATTTGATGACGAGATCGTCATTCCGGTATATATGGCCTCGCAGTATCCCGAGGATTTTCTGATCACAAGCACATTACCGCTGTCATCAAACTGCAAAGGGTTGTTTTCGAATATCTTCAGGAAATCCTTATCTCCATCGGCTGAATCGGATGCGTTTATTATCCTTACTGATGCAAAATCGTCTATATAGGAGTCGGCGCATTCTTCTCTCAGCGCATCAACTACCATATCGGCTACAACCTGCGCCCTGCCCGCATCCTGGATCTGCATGTATATCTTGGTCGCAGAGGGCATGATCGCAATGACCGCCGTCGCAAATATCGCGGTAAGTGTCATGGATACCAGGAGCTCTACGAGAGTAAAGCCCAAGTTACGGCTGTTATGCGGTTTTGTGCACATCCGTTTTTTCATCTGAATACCCAGTAAACAGTCTCGCCCGATTCGTACATGTAAGCTTCAAGATTGATGTTGCCGTCGGTTCCCGTTATGGTGAAGCTTTTGGGAGCGGAAGGATTCTTGCTTCCGGATCCGGGGGTGTGATTTAAATTCTCCGTATTCAGGCAGTCGTGAAGTGCGACATAATCATTGTCGGATCTCTGCCTGATATCTTTTGAATTATTGAGCGATGCACTTGCGGCATTTACCGCACCCGTAAAAGCGGCGATCACGATCATCAGAACTATGAACGCGACCATGATCTCAACGAGTGTCTCGCCCTTGTTATCCCGTATGAAATTGCCGTTGTATCTTTTATTCATTCGGTATTATTTCCTGGAATATCCGCTCGAAGCACTTCCGGTATATTCAGTGGTCTTAATGTATGTTTCGCGTGCGGCGGTCGCCGTGACGGTCAGTGTGTAGTGTCCGTCGCTTGCATCCCTGGATACATGTGCGGTAACCGAAGAATCGGGAATGCTGTCGAAACCGTATGTAGTGGGAATGATGTCTCCCTCATTATTACCTAATGGAATAAATGCATCGAGGTCGATGCAGGATTTTTTTCCGCCGGACGATTCGTTCAGGATGAGTTCCTCGATACGCGAAGACAGAGATGTGGCAAGCTCACAAGCCTGTCCCTGACTCTTTACCGAACCTGCTTTGGATAAAAGAAGAGAACTGATCACAGTGAGGGTGATCGCGATTCCGATGATGATGACACAGAATGCCGATACCAGTACCAGACTGGCACCTCTGTTAGATTTAAAAAGTGATACTCTTTCCCTCATAAGTTCCCCTGACGCAAAAGCCATACTTTTACAGTATATATCGGCTTTTGAACCCCTATATTTTACCATAAATGCACACATTTGGCGTATTTTTTACATTATTTAAGAAGAATTATTTTTATAGGCAGATAATAACTAACTGTCAATAAAAGGCTCAAACGCTAAAATTCGGGCAGTTTCGGGAAATTATGAAAAAAAGATTGACAACTTACATTTGATAAAATATAATAGGGCACAAGATAAGCAAATCACTTTTTTTGAAAGGAGAATGATATGGGTTTTTACGATCTTAGCGTCACATCGGCTGCAGGCGAAGATATATCAATGAAGGATTATGAGGGAAAGGTTGTCCTTATCGTCAACACCGCAACAGGCTGCGGTTTCACTCCTCATTACAAGGATATCGAGGAAATGTATGAGAAGTATCATGACAGGGGATTTGAGGTGATCGATGTTCCCTGCAACCAGTTTGCGGGACAGACACCCGGCACGGATGAAGAAATACACGAGTTCTGCACCTTGAAGTATAACACGCAGTTTCCGCAAATGAAGAAATCCGATGTAAACGGCGAAAACGAACTGCCGCTTTACAAATACTTAAAATCACAAAAGGGCTTTGAGACCTTCGGAAAAGGCCCCAAGGCGCTTGCCATGGCAGCCATGTGCAAGGCAAGGGATAAGAACTACAAGAATAATCCCGATATCAAGTGGAATTTCACCATATTCCTTGTTGACAGAGAAGGAAATGTCACGTCAAGGTTTGAGCCCACGATAGATATGAAGAAAGTAAAAGAAGCAGTTGAAGGACTGATATGACAATGGATAAATACCCGCAGCTACGGCTTGAAAACCAGCTCTGTTTTCCCCTGTATGCCTGTTCAAAGGAAATAGTGAGGCGCTATACGCCCTTCCTTGACCCTCTCGGGCTTACATACACGCAGTACCTTGTAATGATGGTCATGTGGGAAAAAGAGAGCATTAATATCAAAGAACTTGGGGAAATGCTTTTCCTTGATTCGGGCACGCTGACTCCGGTCGTAAAAAAACTCGAATCAAAGGGGTTCCTTGAGCGAAAAAGATGTCCGCAGGATGAAAGATGCGTCATCCTGACCCTGCTTCCCGCAGGCTACGCGCTTGCGGATGAGGCGGCCGCCATACCCGAAAAGATGGGCGGCTGCGTATGTTTGTCAAAAGGTGAAGCGCAGGCCCTTTACGCATCCCTTTACAAGATCCTCGGAGGCTTTTGCGAAGAGAAATAATAAACAATATTTAATGATTAAAACACCCTTAAATGGCAGTACATGTATTGCCTTAAAGGGTGTTCTTTGATATAATAAAGATTGGATTTGGCAACAAAAAAACAAAAAATAAAAGATAAAAAAACAAGGAGAAAACAAATGAGTACAAACGCACTTGAAAAAGGACCGATCACCGACGAGCTGCTTGCAAGTATGAACAAATACTGGCGCGCGGCAAATTACCTTTCCGCAGGACAGCTTTATCTTTTGGAGAACCCTCTTTTGAAAAAGCCCCTGACAATGGATATGATCAAAAAGAAGATCGTAGGACACTGGGGCACCGTTCCCGGACAGAACTTTGTCTTCACACATCTTAACCGCGTTATCAAGAGATATGATCTTGACATGATCCTTCTCTCAGGCCCCGGACACGGCGGAAACTTCTTTATAGCAAACGACTATTTGGACGGCTCATACAGCGAGATCTATCCCAACATCTCGCAGGATGAAGAGGGAATGCAGAAGCTCTTCAAGCAGTTTTCGTTCCCCGGCGGTGTTCCGAGCCACTGCGCACCCGAAACGCCCGGTTCCATCCACGAAGGCGGCGAGCTCGGCTATTCCATAGCTCATGCATGCGGAGCGGTATTCGACAACCCTTCACTTATCGCAACGGTCGTCGTAGGTGACGGCGAAGCCGAAACAGGCCCTCTTGCAACTTCATGGCAGTGCAATAAATTTATCAACCCCGTGGGCGACGGAGCAGTCCTCCCCAT
>JAEEGK010007930.1_pt1 | contig 25212 bp, 33 predicted proteins | sample 8958771 | NCBI WGS metagenome assembly JAEEGK01 (sample SAMN16246547, study PRJNA631951) | gut metagenome | biome: gut microbiome; feature: rumen; material: SC-attached | host: Bos | place: Iran: Karaj | collected 2018-10
GTCACTGAAAACATGGGCGGCCACAAGCTCGGTGAGTTCGCTCCCACACGCAAGTTCGGCCGCAACGCTGGTCAGAAGAAGAAGGAAGCAGGACCTAAGGATTCTATAACAGAACATTTAGAGTATATAATATAATGGGAAAAAGAAAAAGACTTGCAGCTGAAGCAAGAAAGGCTGCACAGAAGACCCAGTACTTTGCCAAGGCCAAGAGCGTACCGTCCTCCCCTCGGAAGATGCGTTATGTGGTGGATTTGATCCGCGGCATGGAGGTCAACCGCGCCCTGGCTACCCTGCACTTCAACAAGAAGGCTGCAGCTGCCGACGTGGAGAAGCTTCTCCGCTCGGCCATCGCCAACTGGGAACAGAAGAACGACCGCAAGGCCGAGGATGGCGAGCTGGTCGTTTCGAGAGTATTCGTCGACGAGGGCGCTACCCTCAAGCGCATGCGTCCGGCTCCTCAGGGCCGCGGCTACCGCATCCGCAAGCGCAGCAACCACGTCACTTTGTTCGTTGACACTAAAACTAATGATTAATCAAAAGTAGTATGGGACAGAAAGTTAATCCTATCAGCAACCGTCTCGGCATCGTCCGTGGTTGGGATTCCAATTGGTATGGTGGCAAAGACTTCGGCGATTCCATCCTTGAGGACAGCAAGATCCGTAAGTACCTCATGGTGCGCCTGGGCGATGCCAACATCTCCCGCATTGTCATCGAACGTACTTTGAAGCTCGTGACCATCACGGTGTGCACATCGCGTCCGGGCCTGATCATTGGTAAAGGTGGCGAGAAAGTTGACGCCCTGAAGAAGGAGCTCAAGAAGATCACTGACAAGGACATTCAGATCAACATCTTCGAGGTGAAGAAGCCCGACCTGGATGCCAACATCGTAGGCGCTAACATCGCCAAGCAGGTGGAGGGCAAGATCGCCTACCGCCGTGCCATCAAGATGGCCATTGCCAACACTATGCGTGCCGGTGCCGAGGGCATCAAGGTGCTCATCTCGGGTCGTCTGAACGGTGCTGAAATCGCACGCAGCGAGATGTTCAAGGAAGGACGTACGCCGCTGCACACGTTCCGCGCCGACATCGACTACTGCCCCACGGAGGCTCTGACCAAGGTCGGCCTGCTGGGTATCAAGGTCTGGATCTGCCGCGGTGAGGTTTACGGAAAGGTTGACCTGGCTCCTAACTTCACTCAGGAGAAGAGCACCGGCCGTCAGGGCGGTGGCGGTAGCAGAGATGGCCGTAAGTTCCGTGGAGGTGACAAGAAAAGAAATAACCGTTAAAAGAAGAATCTATCATGTTACAACCTAAGAGAGTAAGATATAGAAGGCCGCAGGACGGACGTGGCAACAAAGGCAACGCCCACCGCGGTACGACGCTGGCTTTCGGCTCGTTCGGCATCAAGACGCTGGACGCCAAGTGGATTGACAGCCGCCAGATTGAGGCCGCCCGTGTGGCCATCAACCGTTACATGAACCGTGAAGGTCAGGTTTGGATTCGCATCTTCCCGGACAAGCCCATCACCCGCAAGCCTGCTGACGTGCGAATGGGTAAGGGTAAGGGTGACCCCGCAGGATGGGTCGCTCCGGTCACCCCGGGTCGTATCCTCTTTGAAGTGGAAGGCGTGCCTTTCGAAGTGGCCAAGGAGGCTCTGCGCCTCGGTGCCCAGAAGCTGCCTGTGAAGACTAAGTTTATTGTAAGACGTGACTACGACAAAAACGCTTAATTAAGAGTATGAAGACTAAGGAAATAAAGGAGCTCGAGACCAAGGAACTGGTCGAGCGCATCGAGGCTGAGACAGCCAAGTACGAGCAGATGAAGTTTAACCATACTGTCTCTCCGCTTGAGAATCCATCTCAGATTAAGGCTGCACGTCGTGACATCGCACGTATGAAGACTGTACTCCGTCAGAGAGAACTTAACAAATAACAATGGTCCAGATGGAAACAAGAAATTTAAGAAAGACAAGACAGGGTGTCGTGATCAGCAACAAGATGGATAAAACCATTGTTATCGCTGCCAAGTTCAAGGAGAAGCACCCGATGTATGGTAAATTCGTACAGAAGACGAAGAAGTACCACGCTCACGATGAGAAGAATGAGTGCCAGGTAGGCGATACCGTGCTCATTATGGAGACGCGCCCCCTCTCTAAGACCAAGAGATGGCGTTTAGTACAAATTGTAGAAAAAGCTAAGTAATTATGATACAGACAGAATCAAGACTTACAGTAGCTGACAACAGCGGTGCCCGCGAGTGCCTGTGCATCCGCGTGCTGGGTGGTACCCGCCGCCGCTATGCAAGCGTTGGCGACGTCATCGTCGTGGCCATCAAGAACGCAATTCCTACGAGTGATGTGAAAAAGGGTGCAGTATCAAAGGCTTTGGTTGTTCGTACCAAGAAGGAGATTCGTCGTGCCGACGGTTCGTACATCCGTTTCGACGACAACGCTTGCGTACTGCTGAACAATGCCGGTGAGCTTCGCGGCAGCCGTATCTTCGGCCCCGTAGCCCGTGAGCTCCGTGCTGTGAACATGAAAGTCGTTTCTTTGGCACCTGAGGTTCTTTAACATTAAAAACATTAGAAGTAATGGGTAAGTTACATATTAAGAAAAACGACACAGTCATCGTCCTGGCCGGTGAGGACAAGGGCAAGACTGGCAAGGTGCTGAAGGTCTTGGTAGAGAAGGAGCGTGCCATCGTTGAGGGAGTGAACTTCGTCAACAAGAGCACGAAGCCCAATGCCAAGAATCCTCAGGGAGGCTTTGAGAAGGTAGAGGCTCCTATCCACATTTCGAATTTGAGTTTAATTGATCCGAAGAGCGGTAAGGCTACCCGCATCGCCATCAAGCGCGAGGGCAAGAAGGTGACCCGCATCGCCAAAAAGTCAGGGGAGGAGATTAAGTAATGGCAAATACAGCACAGTTAAAGCAGGAGTACAAGCAGAAGATTGCTCCCGCACTGCAGAAGCAGTTCAACTACACCTCTGCAATGCAGATTCCCGTCCTGAAGAAGATTGTCGTCAACCAGGGTCTGGGTGACGCCACGCAGGACAAGAAGATCATCGACGTGGCCATCAACGAGGTGAGCGCCATCTGCGGCCAGAAGGCCGTGGCCACCTACTCGAAGAAGGACATCGCCAACTTCAAGGTCCGTAAGAAGATGCCCATCGGTGTGATGGTGACACTGCGCCGCGAGCGTATGTATGAGTTCCTGGAGCGCCTCGTCCGCATCGCCCTGCCTCGTATCCGTGACTTCAAGGGTATCGAGACGAAGTTCGACGGCCGTGGTAACTACACACTGGGTATCCAGGAGCAGATTATCTTCCCCGAGATCAATATCGATTCAGTAGACCGCATCCAGGGTATGAACATCACCTTCGTGACGTCGGCTCAGACCGACGAGGAGGGTTTCGCTCTGCTCAAGGCCTTCGGTCTCCCATTCAAGAACAATAAAGACTAAGAGACATGGCAAAAGAATCAATGAAAGCCCGCGAGGTGAAGCGTGCAAAGCTCGTGGCCCGTTATGCTGAGAAGCGTGCTGCCCTGAAGAAGATCATCGCTACCGCCGATGTGACTACCGATGAGGGCGCTATGGCCGCCTATGAGGCTGCCCGCAAGCTGCAGAGCATTCCCCGCAACGCCAACCCCATCCGTCTGCACAACCGCTGCAAGATTACTGGTCGTCCCAAGGGTTACATGCGCCAGTTCGGTCTCTCCCGTATTCAGTTCCGCGAGATGGCATCGAGCGGCCTGATTCCCGGAGTGAAGAAGGCCAGCTGGTAAGCGCGACAAGACATCAATACAATTTATTTAATATTGTCGGGGGAGTCCCGATTAATTAAAACATTTATTTTATGACAGATCCAATAGCAGATTATCTGACCAGACTCAGAAACGCAATCATGGCTCATCACCGTGTTGTGGAGGTTCCTGCGTCAAACTTGAAGAAGGAAATCACCAAGATCCTCTTCGAGAAGGGCTACATCCTGAACTACAAGTTCGTCGAGGATGGCCCTCAGGGCACTATCAAAGTGGCTTTGAAGTACGACCCTGTAACAAAAGAGAACGCCATCAAGTTCTTGAAGAGAGTGTCAACACCAGGTCTTCGTAAGTACACTGGTTACAAGGACATGCCGAGAGTAATTAACGGACTGGGTATCGCCATCTTATCCACGTCCCAGGGTGTAATGACAGACAAGGAGGCCGCTCAGCAGAAGATTGGCGGCGAGGTCCTTTGCTATGTATATTAATTGGAGGAACTGAATATGTCAAGAATAGGTAAATTGCCAATTAGTATTCCCGCTGGCGTTACGATTGCCCAGGACAAGGAAGGCGTCGTTACAGTAAAGGGTCCGAAGGGTGAGCTTTCTCAGAAGGTCGATCCCTCTATCAAGATGAGCGTTGAGGATGGTCATGTCACATTCAGCATCGACGAGAACAGCGCCGTGAACGTGAAGCAGAAGCAGGCCTTCCACGGTCTGTACCGTGCGCTGGTCAACAACATGGTAGTCGGCGTAAGCGAGGGCTACAAGAAGGAGATGGAGCTCGTCGGCGTTGGCTATCGCGTGAGCAATCAGGGCAATATCATTGAGTTCTCATTGGGTTACACGCACCCCATCTTCATCCAGCTTCCCAAGGAAGTGAAGGTTGAGACCAAGATGGAGCGTAACCAGAACCCGCAGATTATCCTGGAGTCGTGCGACAAGCAGCTCCTCGGTATGATTTGCGCCAAGATTCGTTCTTTCCGCATGCCTGAGCCTTATAAAGGAAAGGGTATTTTGTTCAAGGGTGAGGTTATCCGTCGTAAGTCGGGTAAGTCGGCATCGGCTAAGTAATCTTAGTAATTGAAAATTGAAAATCGTAAATTGAAAATTTAAGATTATGACAACGAAGAAAGTAGAAAGACGAATTAAGATTAAATATAGAATTCGCAAGAGCGTGTTCGGTACTGCCGAGCGCCCCCGTCTGAGCGTGTTCCGCTCGAACAAGCAGATCTATGCTCAGGTTATTAATGACTTGGAAGGTAAAACACTGGCATCTGCCTCTTCTCTCGGCCTGGAGACCATGCCGAAGATCGAGCAGGCTGCAAAGGTGGGTGAAATGGTGGCCAAGAAGGCTCAGGAGGCAGGCGTCACAGCTGTTGTCTTCGACCGTAACGGCTATCTGTACCACGGCCGCGTGAAGTCGCTGGCTGATGCAGCACGTAAGGGTGGACTTAATTTCTAAACGATTATGGCAATGAAGAACGTAAAAGTAAGTAGTGACGTAGAGTTGAAAGACAGACTGGTTGCCATCAACCGTGTAACGAAGGTGACCAAGGGTGGTCGCACCTTTACTTTCGCAGCTATCGTGGTTGTCGGCGACGGCAACGGCGTTATCGGCTGGGGTCTTGGTAAGGCAGGCGAAGTTACCGCCGCCATCGCCAAGGGTGTTGAGGCTGCCAAGAAGAATTTGGTGAAGGTTCCCGTGCTGAAGGGTACCATCCCCCACGAGATGGAAGCCCGCTACGGCGGTGCCCAGGTGTTCCTGAAGCCGGCAGCTGCCGGTACCGGTCTGGTGGCCGGTGGTGCTATGCGCGCCGTGCTGGAGAGTGTCGGCGTGAAGGACGTGCTGGCTAAGTCGAAGGGTTCGTCGAACCCCCACAACCTGGTGAAGGCTACCATCGTGGCCCTGAGCCAGATGCGCGACGCCTACACCGTGGCCGGTACCCGTGGTGTCAGTATGGAAAAAGTATTCAAAGGATAAAAGGAGAGTAAGATTATGGCAACGATTAAGATTAAGCAGATTAAGAGTAAGATCGGTTTTCCGGTTGACCAGAAGCGCACCCTCGAGGCCCTTGGCCTGCGCAAGATTTCGCAGGTTGTCGAGGTCGAGGACAATCCTTCTATCCGTGGTATGATTCGCAAGGTCCGTCACCTGGTGACTGTGGTCGAGTAATAACAAACATTAATTAAGGAGATTCGATTATGAAACTGAATAATTTGAAACCTGCAGCAGGCTCTACCCATTCACGTCGTCGTATCGGTCGCGGACCTGGTTCTGGTCTGGGTGGTACTTCTACCCGTGGTCACAAGGGTGCCAAGGCTCGCTCTGGATATAAGAAGAAGGTTGGTTTTGAAGGCGGTCAGATGCCGCTGCAGCGCCGCGTGCCGAAGTCTGGCTTCAAGAACATCAACCATAAGGAGTATTTCGCTGTGAACCTGTCGACGCTCCAGAAGCTTGCTGAAGAGAAGAACCTCACGAAGATCGGCATTGCCGAGTTGGTGGCCGCCGGCCTTACCAACGGCAAGGAGCTGGTGAAGATTCTTGGCAACGGTGAACTGAAGGCCAAGGTCGACGTAGAGGCTAACGCATTCTCGAAGACTGCCGAGGAAGCTATCAAGGCAGTAGGTGGTAACGCAACAATAATCTAAGAAGATGAAGAAGTTTATAGAGACACTGAAGAACATTTGGAAGATTGAGGACTTGCGTCAGCGCCTCCTCATTACAATCCTGTTTGTAGCCATCTATCGTTTCGGCTCATTCGTGGTGCTTCCCGGTATCAATCCTGTCATGCTCGACAAACTGCAGGAGCAGACTGCCGGTGGCCTTCTGGCCCTGCTGGATATGTTCTCCGGTGGTGCATTCTCCAATGCGTCAATCTTCGCACTTGGAATCATGCCCTACATCTCGGCTTCTATCGTGATGCAGCTCCTCGCCGTCGCTGTGCCTTATTTCCAGAAGATGCAGCGCGAGGGTGAGAGTGGCCGCAAGAAGATCAGCCAGTACACTCGGTGGCTGACAGTGGGTATCCTCATTTTCCAGGCACCGAGCTACCTGATCAACCTGAAGATGACGTCGGGCGCAGCCCTGGCCTCTGGCATCAGCTGGCCAGTGTTCATGATTCCCGCCACCATCATTCTGGCCGCCGGCAGTATGTTCATCCTCTGGCTTGGCGAGCGCATCACTGATAAGGGTATTGGAAACGGTATTTCGATGATCATTATGATTGGTATCATCGCACGTCTGCCCCAGGCTTTCATCCAGGAGCTGTCGTCGCGCTTCACCGCCATCACCGGTGGTGGTCTGATCATGTTCATTGTCGAGATTATCATCCTCTACGCCGTTGTTTGCGCATCTATCGTTCTGGTACAGGGCGTCCGCAAGATCCCCGTACAGTATGCAAAGCGTGTTGTGGGCAACAAGACCTACGGTGGTGCCCGCCAGTATATCCCCCTGAAGCTGTTCGCTGCCAATGTGATGCCTATCATCTTTGCTCAGGCACTGATGTTCATCCCCCTGGCCATCGTTCAGTATTCTGCCCCTGAGAACGCAAGCTGGTTCGTGCGCTCTATGCTCGACCACCACAGCTGGACATACAATGTCATCTTTGCCCTGCTGATCATCGCGTTCACATATTTCTATACGGCTATCACGCTGAATCCTACACAGATGGCTGAAGACATGAAGCGCAACAACGGTTTCATCCCCGGCGTCAAGCCCGGCAAGGACACCGCTGACTTCATCGATACCGTGATGTCGCGCATTACGCTGCCCGGCTCACTGTTCATTGCCTTCATCGCCGTCATGCCGGCTTTCGCAAGCCTGCTGAATGTGCAGGATGCCTTCTCACAGTTCTTCGGCGGTACGTCACTGCTGATTCTTGTGGGTGTCGTGCTCGACACGCTCGCCCAGATTGAGAGTCACCTGTTAATGCGCCACTATGACGGTCTGCTCAGCTCGGGCCGCATCCATGGCCGCGGTATGGCTGCCTACTAATCTTCTATGAAGATATTCCTGAAGACTGAAGACGAAATCGAGCTAATGCGCCAAGCGAACCAACTTGTTGGTAAAACGCTTGGCGAATTGGCAAAGCATATCAGGCCTGGCGTAACGACCCTCCAGTTGGATAAAGTCGCCGACGAGTTCATCCGTGACCACGGTGCCGTCCCCACTTTCAAGGGTTTCCCCAATCCCTATGGAGGGCCGTTTCCCGCCAGCATCTGTACTTCGGTGAACGATGTCGTCGTTCACGGTGTGCCTAACGACAAGACGGTACTCAAGGAGGGCGACATTATATCGATAGACTGTGGTACGCTTCTGAACGGGTTCAACGGTGACTCTGCCTATACGTTCTGTGTGGGCGAGGTGTCCGAGGAAGTCAAACGGCTTCTGAAGACGACGAAGGAGGCACTCTATCTCGGCATTGAGGCAGCACAGGCCGGACGTCACCTTGGTGATATCAGTGCGGCAGTGCAGGACCACTGCGAGGCTCAGAAGTACGGCATTGTGCGCGAGCTGACCGGTCATGGCATCGGTCGCGAGATGCACGAGGATCCGCCTGTTCCCAACTATGGCCGTCGCGGAAACGGTGTCATGCTGAAAGCCAGCATGTGCATTGCGATAGAGCCGATGATAACGATGGGCAAGCGCGACATCTGGCTCGACCAGGACAAGTGGTCTGTGAGGACGCGCGACGGTCAGCCGGCCGCCCACTTCGAACATACCATCGTCATCCGTAAGGGAAAGGCTGAGATTCTGTCTTCGTTTGAGGAAGCAATGAAAGTAGAAGGTGTATTATATTAAATAATGTATGGCAAAACAATCCGCTATTGAGCAGGACGGAACCATCCTCGAGAGCCTCTCGAACGCCATGTTCCGCGTAGAATTAGAAAACGGTGTGCAGATTATTGCCCACATCTCGGGCAAGATGCGTATGCACTATATCCGCATTCTCCCCGGCGACAAGGTAAAGGTGGAAATGAGTCCTTACGACTTGACAAAAGGTAGAATTGTATTCAGATACAAATAAAACAGTAACTTTATAAAGATTATGAAGACAAGAGCATCGTTGAAGAAGCGCACCCCCGACTGCAAGATCGTACGCCGCAAGGGTCGCCTGTTCGTTATCAACAAGAAGAACCCTAAGTACAAGATGCGTCAGGGTTAAAGTGTTAAATAAGCATAAAGAAGTGCGGAGGTTTGCGAAAATCTTCGTACCTTTGCATGCTTTTTAGCAAATTACGTAATTTAATCATTTTATTTTCACTATTTAATTAACAATGGCAATAAGAATTGTTGGAGTAGATTTGCCCCAGAACAAGCGTGGCGAAATCGCATTGACCTATATCTATGGTATAGGTCGAAGTAGTTCAGCAAAGATATTGGACAAGGCAGGCGTCAGCCGTGACCTGAAGGTCAACGAGTGGAGTGACGACCAGGCAGCCAAGATCCGTGAAATTATCGGCGCTGAATTCAAAGTTGAAGGTGATCTCCGCAGTGAGATCCAGTTGAATATCAAGCGACTGATGGATATTGGTTGCTATCGTGGCGTCCGTCATCGTAACGGTCTTCCCGTTCGTGGTCAGAGTACCAAGAATAATGCTCGTACCCGTAAGGGAAAGAAGAAGACTGTTGCCAACAAGAAGAAGGCTACGAAGTAATTCTAAGTTGAACGATTAAAGCATTTAAGAATTATGGCAAAGAAAACAGTCACTTCTAAGAAAAGAAACGTGAGAGTGAACGCTATTGGTCAGCTCCACGTACACAGTTCTTTCAATAATATTATCGTCTCATTGGCCAACGACGAGGGTCAGGTGATCTCTTGGTCGTCAGCTGGTAAGATGGGATTCCGTGGTTCGAAGAAGAACACTCCGTACGCTGCTCAGATGGCAGCTGAGGATTGTGCAAAGGTTGCTTACGATCTGGGTCTGCGCAAGGTGAAGGCTTATGTGAAGGGTCCTGGTAATGGTCGTGAGTCTGCTATCCGTGCTATCCACGGAGCTGGTATCGAGGTAATGGAGATTGTTGACGTTACTCCGCTTCCTCACAATGGATGCCGTCCTCCAAAGCGTCGTAGAGTATAATCGTGATACTCAGATTATTCAGAATTAATTAATTTTAGATTATGGCAAGATATTTAGGACCGAAATCAAAAATTGCCCGCCGATTTGGAGAAGCCATCTTCGGCCCGGACAAAGTTTTGTCCCGCAGGAACTTCCCCCCGGGACAGCATGGCAACAACCGTCGCCGTAAGCAGTCGGAGTATGCAGTCATGCTGGCAGAGAAGCAGAAGGCCAAGTATACTTATGGAGTACTTGAGCGTCAGTTCCGTAATTTGTTTGAGAAGGCAGCTAAGGCTGACGGTATCACCGGTGAGGTGCTCCTCCAGTTGCTGGAGAGCAGACTTGACAATGTGGTGTTCCGTCTCGGTATTGCTCCTACTCGTGCAGCTGCTCGTCAGCTCGTGGGTCACAAGCACATTACTGTTGATGGCAAGGTCGTGAACATTCCTTCATTCCAGGTAAAGCCCGGTATGATTGTTGCTGTTCGCGAGAAGTCAAAGTCTCTCGAGGTTATCGAGGCCGCCCTTGCTGGTTTCAATCACAGCAAGTACCCTTGGATCGAGTGGGATGAGAACGTTAAAGGTGGTAAGTTCCTGCACATGCCGGAGCGTGCCGACATCCCCGAGAACATTAAGGAACAGTCAATCGTTGAGTTGTACTCTAAGAACTAAATCATTAAATTAATGGCGATATTAGCATTTCAAAAACCTGATAAAGTCGTAATGTTGGAGGCTTCTGACAAGTTCGGCAAGTTCGAATTTCGTCCCTTGGAGCCAGGTTTCGGTGTAACCATCGGTAACGCCCTCCGCCGCATTCTTCTTTCATCGCTTGAGGGCTATGCTATCAATACTGTCAAGATTGCAGGTGTTGAGCATGAGTTCTCCTCTGTACCTGGTGTAAAGGAAGATGTAACCAACATTATCTTGAACCTGAAGCAAGTTCGGTTCAAGCAAGTAGTAGAAGAATTCGAGAACGAGAAAGTCAGTATCACGGTCGAGAATTCTACCGAATTCAAAGCCGGTGACATCGGCAAGTATCTGACTGGATTTGAGGTGCTGAATCCCGATTTGGTGATTTGTCATTTAGATTCCAAAGCCTCGATGCAGATTGACCTTACGATCAACAAAGGTCGCGGATATGTACCTGCAGATGAGAATCGCGAGTTCTGCACCGATGTGAACGTAATCGCAATCGACTCTATTTACACCCCCATCCGTAACGTGAAATATGCTGTCGAGCCTTATCGTGTTGAGCAGAAGACCGATTATGATAAGCTCGTCATGGAAGTCACGACGGACGGTTCCATTCACCCGAAGGACGCCCTGAAGGAGGCTGCCAAAATCCTGATCTATCACTTCATGCTGTTCTCAGACGAGAAGATCACACTTGAGACTTCCGAGGCAGAGAGCAACCAGGAGTTTGATGAGGAGATCCTGCATATGCGCCAGTTGCTGAAGACACGTCTGGTCGACATGAACCTCTCTGTTCGTGCCCTGAATTGTCTGAAGGCTGCCGATGTGGAGACGCTTGGTGATCTTGTGCAGTATAACAAGACCGACCTCCTGAAGTTCCGCAACTTTGGTAAGAAATCGCTCACTGAGCTTGATGATTTGCTCGAGAGTCTGAATCTGTCGTTTGGAACCGACATTTCAAAGTATAAACTGGACAGGGAGTAATTCCGTGAGGACATACCGAATGCCCAATAAAAGCAAAAAAGAAAAATGAGACATAATAAGAAATTCAACCACCTCGGTCGTACTGCCAGTCACCGCAGCGCCATGCTCGCAAACATGGCTATCTCGCTGATAGAGCACAAAAGAATCACTACGACCGTAGCCAAGGCAAAGGCCTTGAAGAAGTACGTCGAGCCCCTGATTACAAAGGCTAAGGACGACTCAACCAACTCACGTCGTGTTGTATTTAGCTACCTGCAGAACAAGGATGCCATCAAGCGTCTGTTCGGTGAGGTTGCTGAGAAGGTAGGTGACCGTCCCGGTGGATACACCCGTATCATCAAGCTCGGAACCCGTCAGGGTGACGCTGCTCAGGTTTGCTTCATCGAGCTCGTAGACTTCGATCCGGATATGGCTAAGGACGGTGGCAAGAAGAAGACCCGTCGTTCTCGTCGTTCTTCAGGTGCAAAGGCTGAGGCCGCTCCCGCTGCTGAGGCTCCTGCTACCGAGGAGACTGCTCCTGCAGAGGCTCCTGCTGAGGAAGAGAAGGCTGAATAAACAGACTTACGTATCTCTAAATAAGGTAAGCCCGCATCATTTCTTGGTGCGGGCTTGTTTTTTTGAAATATTATTTGTATCTTTGCACCATGTTTAACTTAAAGCAATGAAACGTATGGCAGATAACACTCCAACTCCCCATATCGGGGCCAAGTTTGGCGACATCGCCGAGACTGTGATTATGGCGGGCGATCCGCTGCGTGTGAAGTTTATGGCGGAGAATTTCCTCGATGACCCCGTCCAGTTTAACAATGTCCGTGGTATGCTTGGGTTTACAGGCTTCTACAAAGGGAAACGGGTAAGTGTCATGGGACATGGTATGGGTATGCCTTCCATTGGTATCTATACCTACGAACTCTACAATTTTTATGGTGTCAAGACAATTATCCGTGTCGGTTCTGCTGGTTCTATCCAGCATGACCTGCATGTAGGTGATCTCGTCATAGCCATGGGCGCCTGTACCAATTCCAATTATGCACATCAGTATGAGTTGCCGGGTACTTTTGCACCCATCGCTGATTTCTCTCTCGTACGAGGAGCTGTAGAAGCCTGCGAGCGTCAGGGCTACCATTACATGGTCGGCAATGTTTTCTCGTCAGATATCTTCTATAACGAGAATGCTCATAATGACAAGTGGATCAACATGGGAGTCCTGGCTGTAGAGATGGAGATTGCAGCCCTCTATATGAATGCGGCCCGTTCCGGCAATCGCGCCTTGGGCATCTGTACGATTTCCGACCATATCCTGACGGGAGAGGTTACGACGGCTGAAGAGCGGCAGACCACCTTCACGCATATGATGGATGTGGCCTTCTCGCTGATAGATTAGGGTTTCCCCTATGACTTTTTCGGGAAATCCCCTTGTCTGTCTCATCATAAATGCATACTTTTGCACCGTGGTTTTAAAATAAAGATGCATATGAAGAAGTTATTGGTTATTTCGGTTAGCACAATGCTGATGTTAAGCAGTTGCGGTACTTATGCCGGTTCTGGTGCCGCTACTGGTGGCTATTTCGGCTCTATCGTAGGCTCTGCCATTGGAGGCATCACAGGCGGATGGCGTGGTCATGACATTGGTTCATTGGTCGGTCTGGCTGGCGGTGCTGTGGTCGGTGCTGCCATCGGAGCTGCTGCCGACAATGCGGAGCAGCAGAAGTATGAGGACTATAAGGCTCAACGCCAGGAACGCATCAGGAACATGCAGCGTCAGGATGCTCCTCAGCCAGAATACGATAATAGTGGCTTCGACAGTTCAAATAGTGGTGACGACCGTCTTTTTGGCTTTGATGAGAACTTTGGTAGTGCCCCCTCTTCTTCTCCTGTTCCCGCTCCAGCGATGATAGCAGGTCAGTCTGTTGAGATCCTTAATCCCCGCTTTGTCGATGCTGGTCATGATGGCGTCCTGAGGCGTGGCGAAGAAGCCAGGATGGTATTCGAGGTGTTTAACAAGTCGGACAAGCCTGTTTATCGTATTTTGCCGACGGTGATTGAGGTGACGGGTAATAAGCATATCCATATCTCACAGAATGTGATGGTGGAAAGTATCATGCCGGGCAAAGGCATCCGTTATACGGCAACTGTCAAGGCCGACGATCGTTTGCGTGATGGTGATGCTGTTATCCGGATAGGTGTCATGCAGGGCAATAAGGATATCCCGTCTCAGGCACGGGAGTATAGAATTAAAACAAGCAAGCGATGATCATTCATCGCTTGCTTGTTTTTTTATGTGCTGTTCTCTCAGTTCCACCCAAATGGGCTTGCTTTCAACCCCTTCGTTTGTACCGAGTTCCAACTCTGGTATCTCAATCGTATCTTCAGGCTTGAACGGCACGATGTAGGGACTGTAGCGTTCCACAACAACCGTAGCAATACCTTGGGCGATAATACCTAACTCTCTGGCGGCGCGTACGGAGAGGTCGATGATGCGTCCTCTCACATACGGTCCGCGGTCGGTCACGCGAACGATGACGGTTTTACCGTTTGCAGGGTTCGTCACTTTCAACTGAGTGCCGAAAGGGTAGGTCCTGTGGGCACAGGTCAGCGAGTCGTGATGTAGCCGTTCACCACTGGCGGTCTTCCGCCCGGAGAACTTCTTAGCATAATACGAAGCCTTGCCCGTCTGAACGCCCTGGGCATTCAGAAGTGAAAAGTGAAAAGTGAAAAGTGAACAATTTGCTACCGCGCAGAAGAGAAACATAATCATTACGATCATGCGTTTTGGGTAATCCTTTATTTGTGATCTATACCCTACAGCGGTAGCAAATATATCACTCTTCACTTTTCACTTTTACCTTAAACGATTCCCTGCGCGAGCATGGCCTTGGCGACCTTCATGAAGCCAGCGACGTTGGCACCCTTGACGTAGTTGATATAGCCATTGGGCTCCTTGCCGTACTTCACGCATTGCTTGTGAATGCCAGACATAATCTGATGCAGACGCTGGTCAACCTCCTCAGCTGTCCAGGACATACGCATCGAGTTCTGTGTCATCTCCAAGCCTGAGGTGGCCACACCGCCGGCGTTCACAGCCTTACCGGGAGCGAATAGCTGACCTGCGGCGATGAACTTGTTCACGGCCTCTGCCGTGCACCCCATGTTCGATACCTCAGCTACGCACAATGGCTTGTTGGCCAGAATCTTGTCAGCATCCTCACCGTTCAGCTCGTTCTGAGTAGCACAGGGCAGATAAATGTCGGCCTTCTGCTCCCAAGGCTTCTTACCGGCGAAGAACTTCGAACCAGGGAATTCCTCCTCGTAGGGCTGGCAGACGTCATTACCGCTGGCACGGAGTTCGAGCATGTATTCGATTTTCTCTTCATCGAGTCCTTTGGGGTCGTAGATATAGCCATCGGGACCGGAGATGGTGATGACTTTAGCGCCGAGTTCAGTTGCTTTCTTGGCTGCGCCCCATGCTACATTGCCGAAACCGGAGAGGGCAATGGTCTTTCCCTTGATGTCAAGTCCATGTGTCTCCATCATGTGGTGGACGAAATAGAGGGCACCGAAGCCTGTGGCCTCCGGACGGAGGATGCTTCCGCCCCATTCCATGCCTTTTCCTGTCAGTGTTGCACCATGGAACTGGCTCGTCAGTTTCTTATAGTAGCCGAACAGGTAGCCGATCTCACGGGCACCTACGCCGATATCACCAGCGGGCACGTCCATGTCGGGGCCAATCACCTTGTATAGTTCGCACATAAAGGCTTGACAGAATTTCATTACTTCATTGTCGCTCTTGCCGCGGATCGAGAAGTCCGAGCCACCCTTGCCGCCGCCCATGGGCAGGGTTGTGAGGGCATTCTTGAAGGTCTGCTCGAAACCGAGGAACTTCAGGATACTCAGGTTCACCGACGGGTGGAAGCGCAGACCGCCCTTGTACGGGCCGATAGCGCTGTTGAACTGTACGCGGTAACCGATGTTCACCTGTACCTCGCCCTTGTCGTCGACCCAGGGCACTCGGAACGTGGTAATGCGCTCGGGCTCCACGATACGCTCTATGATTTTTGCCTTCTCGAACTCGGGATGCTGGTTGTAGACGTCCTTAATCGATTCCAACACCTCTCTTACTGCCTGTAAGTACTCCAGTTCGCCAGGATGCTTGTGCTCCAAGGCCTGCATGATTTTTTCAACTTCCATAGTTTTGTTTGTTTTAAGTTGCAATATGTTACATTTGATGGTGCAAATATAGTAAAAATATCGGTACCTTCCAAGGAAAGTACCGAATATTTTTCTTATAAAGTTACAGTTTGTTAAAACCGAAGCTTTTTTATATCTTTGCGAGAGCCTGTTTGATATCGTCGAGGATATCTTCCACGTCTTCGATGCCGACGGAGAGACGGATCAGGTCGGGAGCCACGCCAGCCTCAAGGAGCTGTTCGTCGGAGAGCTGGCGATGGGTATGTGAAGCGGGATGCAGCACACAGGTACGGGCATCGGCCACGTGGGTCACGATGTTGATCATCTCCAGTGAATCCATCCATTTTATGGCTGTTTCGCGGTCACCCTTCAATCCGAAGGCAATCACGCCGCAAGAGCCATTGGGCAGGTATTTCTGTCCGAGGGCGTAGGCCTTGTCGCCAGGCAGGCCGCAGTAGTGAACCCACGCCACCTTCTCGTTCTGACTGAGGAACTCGGCCACTTTCTGTGCGTTCTTACAATGCTGGGCCATACGCAGGTGCAGTGTCTGCAGACCGAGGTGGAGCAGGAAGGCGTTCTGCGGAGCGGGTATCGAACCGAGGTCGCGCATCAGCTGGGCCACTAGTTTCGTGGTGAAGCCCATCTTGCCGAAAGCCTTCACATACGTCAGTCCGTGATAGCTCTCATCGGGCGTACAGAGACCAGGGAACTTCTCGGCGTTGGCCAGCCAGTCGAAATTACCGCTATCAACCACCACACCGCCTACTTGTGTGGCCAGACCGTCCATATACTTCGTGGTGGAGTGGGTGACAATGTCGGCGCCCCATTCGAATGGGCGGCAGTTTACCGGTGTGGCGAAGGTATTGTCTACGATGAGGGGTACGCCGTTCTTGTGGGCGATCTTGGCGAAACGCTCGATGTCGAAAACGGCACAACCGGGATTCGAGATGGTCTCGCCGAACACCGCCTTTGTGTTCGGACGGAAAGCAGCCTGAATCTCCTCGTCACTGGCCTCCTGCGAGATGAATGTGCAGTCGATGCCAAGTTTCTTCAGCGTCACGCCGAAGAGATTGTAGGTGCCGCCGTAGATCTCGTTCGACGTGATGAAGTGGTCGCCGGCCTGACAGATGTTGAAGATGGCATAGAAGTTCGCGGCCTGACCGCTCGACGTCAGCACGGCGCCGACACCGCCTTCCAATGTGGCGATCTTTGCCGCCACCGCATCATTCGTCGGGTTCTGAAGGCGGGTATAGAAATATCCCTCCTTCTCGAGGTCAAACAACTTCGCCATCTCATCCGAGTCATCATACTTAAACGTGGTCGACTGGATGATGGGCAACTCTATCGGTTCTCCGTTCTTGGCCTTGTAGCCGGCCTGTACGCACAGCGTGCCTTGTCTCAGTTTCTTGTCCATTTTGCTTGTCAATTAGTAATTTGCCTGCAAAATTACGAATAAGTGAGCGAAAAACCAAAATATATCGCGATATATTTTTATTAAAGGCGGCCTTTTTCTTCGTTACCGGCACCTGTTCCGCGATACTTCGAACTGCTGGCGTTGAAGTTATAACTTAGGGTGACGCCCGCACATTGTGTATAGTTGTAGTCGTCTTGGACTGTTTGTCCGATGGCATAGTAGGAGGTCACCTTATTTCTGGCCGTACGGAAGATATCGTTGGCATAGAGTGTAGCCGACAACTGTCCCTTCAAGAAAGACTTCTGCAATCGGGCGTTCACGATGAAATTGCTGCCGCGATACATGAGTCCCCAGTGGTTGCTACCCGTGTAACTGATATCGAGCAGAGCCTTGGCTGTCGGGTCGATGACGAACCAGTTCTGCAGTCGGGCAGAGAACTCTGGTTTGTTCAGTTTCTCAGGCGCACCATACTTCTCGGCATCGAACATCTGCTGATAGTAGTGCAGTGTGGCCTGTGGTTGCCAGAAATCCAGTTTGGGCGAGGCAACGAGGGTGGCATAGACACGATCCTGATGGTCGAAGTTCTCTGGTATAAATATGCCAATCTCTTTTTCCTCGTCATAGATTTTGGATGTATGGGTGAAGAAATCGTTCTCGCGAGTAAAACCTGTCACGAAGGTCAGCCACGAATAGGTGAGGTTGAAGTCGATGCTCTGGCGAACAGAAGGACGTAGCAGTGGGTTGCCACTTTGATAGAACATACGGTTGTCATATATGATCATTGAAGATAACATACTATAAGGTGGACGCGTAATGCGTTTGCTGTAACTCAACTGAGTTCCCCACTTGTCCTTCTGCCAGGCTGCTGACAAGTTGGGGAACCAGTCGTTATAGGTGCGACTGGGCTCCTCCTGCCTGATGCCGAATGAGGTGTATTCTGCCGATACATGCTCATATCTGAGGCCTGCATTCAGATGCCAATCGCCCAGTTGGATGTCGTATTCAGCAAATCCGGCAATATTCTTTTCCTTCATCTCGTTGTCGGACTCTGGAATGATGTTCTCCTGGTTCAGGTTGTGACCTTGGCTCTCTGTGCTTGTCACCTCCGACCCGCCGCTCAGCACACCCTTCCAGACGGGATAGTCCAGTACCAGTTTACCGGCTATCATCCGACGATCCTCATTGGTCAGGGTGGTGATGGTGCGGTTGCCGAGTTCTTTGCTCAGTTCATGTTGATTGTTATGATCCTCTGATTCGTGCCGCAGTACTGTGGCATTCAGGTCAATGCCCAGTTTACCAGCCTTGCCCACATAATAGCCATTCAGTTCCCAGTCGGGTTTGTCATTTTCGCTGATATCCGTTTCCAGAAGCACGTCACCGTAGAACGCCCCGTTCTTCAGATAGTGCTGCTGCATCTCAGTGTTGTAATGAGCATAGAGGTTTTTCTGCGACGAGAAACTCAGTCCGACGGAATGGTCAACGTTGAAGTCATAACTCAGACCTGCCTTATACCCTATCTCCGTCCAACTACTTCTTCCTGGCACATCCATATGAACATTAAACAGATCCTTACTGATGTGCATTTCCTGGTCAATGTCCTGATCGTTGCTGTAGTGTCCATTATTGAGTGCCACTGTGGCAAAAGCCTCCAGTCCGCCAGTGCGGTATTTCAAGGTCAGGTCGTCGTAGTTGTTCCACTTGTTGTTCTTCCGCGTATCACTGGTAGCCATCAGACTGAATCCCTCGCCCTGGGTTTTCAGGGTCTTGATGCGGATGACGGCATTCACCTCGGCATTATACCTGGCACCTGGGGCGGTGATGATATCCACGCTTTTGACATCGATCGACTTGAGTTGCTTCAGTTCTATCGGGTCGCGTACCTTTTTATTATTGATATAGATTTCTGGCTCCCCTTTTGTCAGTACCTCGTACTTACCGTCGCGGGCTTTCACAAGCGGCAGCATGGAGAGCAGGTCGTCGGCAGTACCCACATCGTGCAGGATAGAGTGCTGCACATCCACCGTCATACCGCCCGAGGTCATCTTGTATTGCGGTATCTCACCCTTAATCTCCACGCCTTTCACCATATAGGTCTCCGGTTGCAGGGTGATGGTGCCGATGTTACCCACGTTCACGTTGCGCTCTACCGTCTTATAGCCGATATACGACACCTTCAAAGTGATGCGCTGAGCCTTGCAGGGAATCACGAAATCGCCGTTCTCATTGCTCACGCCACCATTGATAAACCCTTCGTTGTACAATGAGATGTTGGCGAACTCAATGGGTTTTCCGCTTTCGTCCACGATGTGGCCTATCACCTTCGTGTCCTCCTTTTGGGTACACTCAATAAAGATCTTATCATTGTCGTAGGTCACCTTCATCGGATAGAAGCCTATGACCTCACGAATGGCCTCATTAATAGGCAGGTCGGTGAAATGACTGGTCACGGTAAAGTCTTCCAGTTCGTCGTAGATGAAATAGATAGTCTTGTCGCTAGAGGCAGTGTTGAGATCTTCGAGTACTTTCGAGAGTGACACATTCTGATAGTCGCGGCTCAGTTTCTGCGCCTGGGCGCACAATGTCAGTACACAGAGCAGAACTGTGAATATATATTGTTTCATAATGGTGATACTTGGATTATTCTACAATCAGTTTCTTGTCTTCGCGAGTGATGTGGATGCGTTCGAACTTGTTGAACGTATCGATGATGTCGTCTATGGATGCTTTCTTGTCCCAAGTGAAGTAGAGGCGGATATGTTTGCTGGCCTCACTCTTATAGACGACCTCACACTGGTGGGAAGTTGCAATCTCGCTCAGGATAGTTGCCAGTTCGGCATCTTCATAGACAACGGGCTTCATCGCCGTGCTGTCAGCAGGTGCTTGGGTGTTGGGTGAAAGGTGTTGGGTGTTGGTTGATACAACAGCCTCCTGCTTCCCGACTCCAGCCTCCTGACCCCTGATAATATGCACGGCGGCATAGGCGATTCCCGAAAGCATCAGGACACCAACAAACATCGCTGCAATTTTCAACAGTATTGGCCTTTCATTTTTTACTTCTCTCTTTTCACTTCTGAACTTCTCCCATTCCTCGTCGGTATCAGGCACTTTGACATCCGTCTCGTCCAGCATCTGGTCGAGTTGCTCGTCTGTATAGTCTTCGGGATGCAGGAGCATCCTGATCTGCTCTTCTTTTTTCATGCTTCTTTGTTTTTAAAAGTTGAACGTAGTTTCCTCAATCCCTGCACGATGTGCTTGTTGACGGTGGAGAGGCTGATGCCGAGTTCGCTTGAGATGTCCTTGTATGACTGATCCTCGTTGTAGTGCATCTTGATGATACGACCGGTCTGAGGGGTGAGTCTCTCTTCGACATAACGATTCACGGCTTCAATCAGTTTCTCGTCGCTCTCTGGTAAAGATATAGCGGTAGCAAATTTTTCACTATTCACTCTTACCTTTTCCCTTCTCTGTGCAATGATGTTGAGGCAGCGATTGCGGACGCATGTCAGCAAGAACGTTCTCTGAGACTCTTCGCGCAGTGGGGTGGTACCGTCCCACAGTCGGGCGAAGACATCCTGTACGGCATCTTTCGCCTCGTCTTCGTCGCCCAGCAGGATGTAGGCTGCCTTGAACATCCTGCCGTACTCCGAATGGAAGAGTTCCTTGAATTGTTCCTCTCTGTCTTGCATCTTTTCTCGTTTGCTTTTATTCTATATACAGATGAGCAGGGGAAGTCATTACCCCTTATTGCCATTATTTTGCAAAAATAATAAAAAACTTCCAATAGTTTCTTGTTTTCTCATAAAAAATGATTATATTTGCATACATTACTTCAAATTGTTAGTTGTCATGAGAATTAGGACTTTATTTGCATTCTTGCTGGTGGCTGCGACGGTGGCTGCACAAGACTTTAAACTGAATGACAGTGGTTACTATACTGCTGATGGTGTGGACGTGATGGCGTTCAGCGATTTTTATCCTGAGGGACATCAGGGTGGCGTCAGTGTGCTGATGAACGGCCAGCGTGTGGCGACCAACGGTGATCTCCGTATGGAGGCAACGCCTGGTCAGTGGCAGCCCGTTCCCAAACAGCTCAAGCGTGAGATCGAAGGCAATGCCATCGTCACCACTCTCTGCTATCCCGACTCCTCTCGCCATCTGACAGGCTTCAATCCGACGGTCTATCCCGACTATCAGGTAATATATAAGGTTCGCGTAGAGCCTCAGGGCGACGGCATTCTGGTGACCGTCGATCTGGACCGTCCCGTGCCTGAGTTCCTATTAGGCAAGGTGGGCTTCAACCTCGAGTTCTATCCCGGCGACCTCTTTGGCAAGCCTTGGTTGATGGACAATCAGAGTGGCATCTATCCCCGCCAGCCGAACGGTCCGTTGATGAGGACACAGCCCAACCAACTGCACAACGGCAACTATCATCAAGCCGGCAAGCCGCTTGCCGATATGAAGCAACTTAATGGCAAAGGCTATAGTCCGATGATTGCCGATGATATCATTGCCGAGCCATATGCTGTAGGTCGTAAGTTCACTTCACGACCTGATGAAGTGATGAGCCGACTGACGGTTGAGAGCTTTACTGGCGACCTGAAACTCTACGATGGCCGCATGAACCACAACAACGGGTGGTTTGTGCTCCGCTCAGAGATCGCTAAGGGGGCTGCCAAGGGCGCCGTGCGCTGGAAGATTACTCCTGCCCGCGACCCCGACTGGCGTTACGATCCCGTCATCCAGACCTCGCAGGTGGGCTATCATCCGCAGCAGCCCAAGCGCGCCATCATCGAGACCGACCGCCGCGAGAACATCTTTGAAGATCCGGGCGTGAGCGTGACCGGCGGCACTTTGAATATCTCGGCGGGGAAGGTCCAACACTCTGTCGGCGAGATCCTCTCGAACCGCGTCTATCTCTGTCGCCTCGATGCTGAGCGGGAGACCGTCGTACGCACCATCCAGCCGAAACTCTGGGGCGATTTCCTCCGCTATAAATACTATACCGCCGATTTCAGCGACGTGACCGAGCCCGGGCTCTATTACGTGCGCATCGGGACAAGAGCCTGTTCGGAGGTGTTCCGCATTGCCGACAACGTGTATGACCGCGGCGTGTGGCAGCCCGTCATCGAGTACTTCCTGCCTGTGCAGATGTGTCACATGCGGGTGGCCGAGAAATACCGCGTCTGGCACGACTATTGCCACATGGACGATGCGCTGATGGCGAAGGCTGGCAATCATATTGACGGCTACGACCAGAAATCTGGCCTCTCGAAGTTTGCAGAGCTTCAGCCTGTGCCAGGCGTGAATGTCGGTGGCTGGCATGATGCTGGAGACTTCGACCTGCGCATCGAGTCGCAAGCAGGCGAGGCTTATATCCTCGCGCTGGCCTACGAGCTGTTCCATCCAGAGATCGATGTGACCGCCATCGACCAGCAGAACCACCGCGTGGAGATTCACGAGCCCGACGGCCGCAACGACATCCTCCAGCAGATTGAGAACGGCGCACTCACCGTCGTGCGCTCCTACCAGGCCCTTGGCCGCCTCTATCGCGGCATCATCTGTAATAATGTGCGACAGTATGTGCTTTTGGGTGATGCCTCAGCGATGACTGACGGCGTTCCCGGTAATGACGACGACCGTTGGATTTTTACGGAGGATAATCCCCAGCGCGCCCTCTCGACTGTCGCCCAGCTGGCCGGTGCCTCAAGGGTACTGAAAGGATTCAACGATGCGCTTGCTGCCGAGTGTCTGCAGATAGCGAAGGATGTCTATGAGCAGACTCAGGTGAGCGGTTGGGCCGAGAGCACCAAGTTGCAGGCAGCCATCGAGCTTTGGCTCACCACAAACGAACAATCGTATCTCGACTTTGTGCTCGACCGTCAGGAGATGGTGCTTCGCAGCATTGGGCGCGGCGGATGGATGGCCGTGCGTCTCGCGCAGCGTCTCACCACAGTGAAGGACAAGCGTGCCACGAAGTTCCTCACCGCTCTGCGCACCGCCCTCGAGGGCTATAAGAAACAGCTCGACGCTCAATCAGCCGAGACGCCCTACGGCGTTCCCTATCGTCCAAGCATCTGGGGCGCCGGCTGGGATATCCAGCGCTTCGGCTTCGAATATTACTTCCTCACCGCCGCCTATCCCGACATCTTCCCGCCTGAGACGGTCTACAACGCTTTGAACTTCGTGCTTGGTTGTCATCCAGGCTCTAATAACGCCTCGTTTGCCTCAGGTGTCGGAGCGAAATCCGCCACCGTCGCATACGGTTTGAACCGCGCCGACTGGTCGTATATCCCAGGTGGTGTGGTCAGCGGTACAGCCTTGATTCGTCCGGACTTCCCGGAGCTTCTGGAATTCCCGTTCCTCTGGCAGCAGACGGAGTATGTGCTTGGTGGTGGCTCGTCGCACTATATGTTCCTCGTGCTCGCCGCCCGCCAGCTCTTGCAGAAATAAAGACCAATAAACAAACTGATTATGCCTCGAAAAACTAACGGAATAGAATTTGAGATTCATCCTCGCCCCACGAAGGGAGAGGATGGTAAGCCTTTGCTCTACGTGCGCCCGGCGAAGGGTAGGAAGAGAAGTTTTAAGTATCTTGACGACTATTGTACCAAATATCGTGGCGTGCGGCCTGGTGAGATACAGCAGGTGTTTGATGTCGTGATGGAGACAGTTGGCCGTTGGGTGTCAGACGGCTATCGCGTGGAAACGCCTTTCGGCTCGTTTGCCCCTAAGCTGAAGTTGTTGGGCGAGCATACTGATCCCAAGACCATTACGGGCAGGGATATCGTCTATGCTGGTTTGGAGTTCATCCCTTCGAAGACGCTCGTGAAGGAATGCGGCAGAAACCGAGAGGGTTATCGTAAGAGCGATGCTCCCGTGGGTAACAGCCAGATGCACGACCCAAAGGCTATGGACGCGGCTTTGGAGCGTTGTCTGAGACTGGGTTACGCGACGATTCCTGAGTTTATGATCTTCAGCGGACTGAAGCGCGATTCGGCCAAGACCTATCTCGACAGCCTCTGTAAAGGCGAGCATCCTCGTCTTAGGAAAGTGTGGGAAAGTCGCCGTTGGCTTTATTTCCCCAGGAAACAAACTCCAAAGGAATAAAAACCGGATTCGGGCGGACGCTCCCATATATGAGGCCGTTCGCTCGCGAATATAAGGGCGCCCGCCCGCATCAATGCGGCCGGGCGCCCTTTTCTCGATACTACGGGGGCCTTTCCCTGTTACTCCGTACCTTTCTCCCTGTTACATAGGCATCTTTCCCCAATAATCCTTAGGTGTAATTTAAGACTGAAAAGGCCGCCAACAAATGGACGGCCTATTTAGGATATAGATTGGACGTTATTTTACAAGAACTTTCTTTGTTGTCCCATCGCTCATTTTTAAAATATACACACCTCTCGATTTTCTATTAAGAGTCTGACCATTTATGTTGTAACAAGTTCTCTCTGTTGGGATATTACCATCTTTCCTTAATTCAATGCCCGTATCATCTGATGTTAATGCAACGATGTGCCCGAAGCCATTCCATACGTCACTCGCCTGATAGCTGCTAATGCTTGATTCAGGCACGTGCAGTGATGCATACTCAACATGAGAACCGTAAAATGGCATTGAATAAGGATTGTGATAACCTTGCACTATGGGCGGGATGTCTGCCCAACAATATACGTCTGTAAGTTCGGAGCAATTGTTAAATACGCCAAGCCCCAATTCTTTAAGACCATTCCCGATTCGGATTGCCTTAATGTTCTTACAGTCCTTAAACGCGTTAAGTTCTATTAGTTCTACTGAGTTAGGGATGACTAAAGAAGTGAGGCTGCTGCAACCCATGAAGCAACGAGTAGGAATCTTTTTCAGATCATCTGGCAGTACAAGATTGCTCAATGCCGTACACTCATAGAAAGCATCAACACCGATCGACGTAATTGAATTAGGAAGAATAGCTGATGTTAACCCTGTGCATTGGTAGAATGCATAGTCGCCAATAGACGTAACGCTACTGTTCATGGAAATAGTCTTAAGCCCCTTATAGCCGTGAAAAGCACGACTGCAAATAGATGTTACTGTTGATGGAATTACCAAATTCTCTACTTTTTGGCCTCCA
>JAEEGK010007931.1_pt1 | contig 25210 bp, 31 predicted proteins | sample 8958771 | NCBI WGS metagenome assembly JAEEGK01 (sample SAMN16246547, study PRJNA631951) | gut metagenome | biome: gut microbiome; feature: rumen; material: SC-attached | host: Bos | place: Iran: Karaj | collected 2018-10
GACTTCCGATGCTGGAAAATCGGTCACGGTAGCGGCCATATGCAGGATACTCCATGACAGAGGATATCTGGTAGCTCCGTTCAAATCACAAAACATGAGCCTGAATTCCAAAGTCACCAGAACTGGAGCGGAGATCGCTATGATCCAAGTGCTCCAGGCCAAAGCGGCAGGGATCACCAACCCCGATGCACATATGAATCCGATCCTCCTCAAACCGAAAGGAGATACCGTTTCACAGGTGATGGTGTGCGGAAAACCGTTTGCCGACTACAATGTGGAAGGATACTACAACGAATTTGTCCCCGGACCAGGAATTCAGATTGTGAAAGAGCACGTTGATTTCCTCAAGGATAGATATGACTGCGTCGTCATGGAGGGTGCAGGTTCTCCGGCGGAGATCAACATCTACGACAAGGATATCGCCAACATGCGTGCCGCTGAGATCGCGGATGCCAATGTGATTCTGGTAGTCAATGTCGAATGGGGAGGTTCCTTCGCTTACGCCGTAGGAACCATCGACCTGATCCCTGAGAAGGACAGGAAGCGCATAAAGGGGATTATACTCAACAACGTCCGCGGAAACACGGACAATCTGAGACCTGGCGCAAAGGAATTGGAGAGAATCACAGGCGTACCTGTGATAGGTATAATCCCTCATGCCGATGTTGTTCTCCCCAGCGAGGATTCCGAAGCACTGAGGGGAGTCCATTCCAAGGGAGAAGGGAGATCCCTGATAGGGGTCATCAAGTTCCCGAGAATGGCCAACTTCACAGACCTGGATCCTCTTTTCCTCGAGGACGTCTCCACTGTTTTCGTTGAAAGGCCAGAGGACCTTAAGGGGGTCGATGCAATTGTTATGCCTGGAACCAAGAACACGGTTTCCGACTACTTGTGGATGCAGCAGACAGGTATTGCCGATGAAGTCAAGAAACTGTGGAAGAAGATCCCGATAGTAGGCATATGTGGCGGATACCAGATGATGGGCAGGATCCTGGATGATTCCAACGGAATAGAGAACGGCAAGCCCCAGGTGTATGAGGCGCTTGGATTCTTTGACAACATCACGAAATTCGGAGAATACGATAAACAGATCATACAGAACGAGGGGGTTCTTGCAGTCGGAAACGGTGGCGAGATAACCGGATACGAGCTCCATATGGGAATCTCAGAGGTGAATGAGAAGCAGCCTCTGGTCATGCTGAGCAGATTCCATGCAGACCCCGTCCCCGAAGGTTCTGTGAGAGAGGCTGACCTGACTTTTGGAACCTATCAGCACGGCATATTCGATAAACCGGCATTCAGGAAGTACTTCCTATCCTTTGTCAAGCATGAAGGGGAACCCGTAGACACCAGCAACGCGGAGGATTACGATTCGATATTGGAGGAGAACCTTTCCAAGCTGGCCAAGGTATTCGAGGACAACATGGACGTTGAAAAGCTAATGGAAATCGCGGGGGTGAAAGAGTGAGCATTCTTTTCTTGGGGACATCATCCGGTGCAGGAAAGACTACCGTGTGCGCCATGATGTGCAGATATCTGAACAGGAAAGGAATCGATGTTGCCCCGTTCAAAGGATCCAACCTGTCATTGAACTCGATAGCCACGAAGGATGGCGGGGAGATCGGTATGGGACAGGCATTCCAAGCCTGGGCCGCCGGTCTGGACCCCGAGACCGATATGAACCCTGTTCTCCTGAAACCCTCTGGAAAGGGAGTGATGCAGCTTGTCCTCAACGGTAAGCCCTACAAGGACATAACAAAAGACTCCCCCATGGATCGCGAAATGGCCCTAAAAGAGGTGAAGAAAGCTTACGACAGGATGAACTCCAGACACCAACTCGTCCTATGCGAGGGTTCTGGTTCCCCTGTTGAGCTCAATCTCATGAAAACCGATCTGGCCAATGTCGGATTGATGAAGGAAACGGGAGTTCCCGCCGTTATCATTGGCGATATCGAAAGGGGCGGTGTTTTCGCTGCGATATACGGAACATGGAAGCTCATCCCTGATGACCTCAAGCCACAGCTCAAGGGATTCATAATCAACAGATTCAGAGGCGACGGTTCAATATTGGAATCCGCCATACGTCAGATAGAAACGATGACTGGTATGAGGTGCCTCGGCGTCCTCAGATACGAATATCTGAGATTCCCCGAAGAGGACTCCCTTTCATCTTCGGAAGGAAAGCTGGAAGGTAATGATATCCATTCCGCATTCATCGCGAATCTGGATGAGATGATAACTCATGCGGAAGAAGACGGTTTCGACTTCAACCTCATGATGAGGATGGCAGGACTGTGATCATCCGCCGGATGCGACCCTTATGGCCTTGACGACCATTCCGTCCGCGATCACAGTGTCCATAGGGACAGGTTTGCCATCCACCAGATACAAATAAGAATCAGGATGAAGACCGAGCTCCGAAACGGCTTGCTGTATCGTCTGACCGTTACGGACCTCGTTATCCTTCCCTGATACCTGAATCACTCCCATGTAGAGGTAACTTCGCTAGGAGTATTTACATCGATGGGAGCCACTTCTTCAGATTTGAATACGGGCATGATCTCGATATCGCATGATCCGTGGATTGCAGTCCAGATCTGTTCCCTGTAGTTGGGTATCCTCGGAAGCCTCTCATAGAACGCTTTGATGAAATCGTTGCTTATATCCAACAGATCTGTTCCCTGAGAGTACACGTACTGCCATGGACCGTTGTTGACGTATGTCATGATCTGGAGCTCCGAAGTAGAGAAGGTGTTGTAGTAGATTGCCACATCCATCAGGAGCTGGAGATCCTCTTTGTCGAAGATGCTTCTGTCGAACTCCTTGTAGACCTTGATAGGCATATTGCCGGATCCCTCGTAGTAGAACTCCAACCTAGTCAGTGCGGGGCCGGAAGGATATGCTCTGAATGTGTCCTCGATAATTGGTGTTCCGTTGCGGCATAGGCTCTCGACCTGTGCGAAATAGCAGAAGTACTGAACACGGGGCAGGTTCATCGGGTCTACGGAGCGCCCGTAGTAATCGATGAAAAAGTTGGCGACATCGATGGCGGAATACGTAGTCATGAGTTATCAATAAAAAATAGTGATTACTCAATATAAAACCTTGGATGTATCATCCAACTCAGGGACACTATAAATAGTCTATATGACACACAAATGTTGATTTATGAATATTTTTGTACATACGCTTAAATTATCGCGTCGAAAAGGTCGCAACCCTTTAATTAAGAGTCGAATAATTCAGTAGTGTAAAGTCAAGGGTGAAACGTATGAAGAAGGAATACGTCGAGTTTATAGAAGCCAAACACAAGATGTGCGAGGAGAATGACAGTTTTCAGCCGACAGAGTATTCCAAATACGACGTGAAGAAAGGTCTGCGCGACGCACAGGGCAACGGAGTCATCGTAGGACTTACGGAGATCTCGCAGGTAGACGGTACAACCATTATCGATGGGGAGAAAGTGGAGTGCGAAGGCATCCTTCGCTATCGCGGATACAGTATAGAGGATCTAACCTCAGGATTCCTAAACAAAAGATACGGTTTCGAAGAGATAGCATATCTCATCATGTTCGGCAAACTGCCCAACGATAAGGATCTCAATGAATTCAAAGAAATCCTCAATAAGAACCGCAAACTGCCGAAGACCTTCACTAGAGACGTCATCATGAAAGCGGCCAGTAAGGACGTTATGAATGCGATATCCAGAGAGATTCTGTTCCTCGCCTCTTACGACGATGATGCACTTGACAACTCTCTGGACAATGTCCTGAGGCAGACCCTGTACCTGATCACGGTCTTCCCTCTTCTAACTGCATACAGCTATCATGCTTACAACCACTACATAAACGGCCAGAGCATGTACATACACAACCCTGATCCGAATCTTTCCACTGCGGAGAATTTCCTTCGCATGCTCAGGCCCAACAAGAAATATTCAAAACTCGAAGCTGTGGTCCTGGACCTCGCCCTGGTCCTGCACATGGAGCATGGAGGAGGAAACAACTCTACATTCACAACAAGGGTCACGACATCCAGCGGTTCTGATACGTATGCCGTTGTTGCAGCGGCCATGTCATCATTGAAAGGACCTAAGCACGGAGGGGCCAACCTCAAGGTCATGGACATGATGGCCGATATCAAGAAACATGTCAAAGACCCTAACGACGAAGAAGCCCTTACGGATTATCTCAACAAGATTCTGGACAAAAAGGCATTTGACAACTCTGGCCTCATCTATGGAATGGGCCACGCCATCTACACCAAATCCGACCCCCGTGCCAAGGTTTTCAAATCCCTTGTGGAAGAGTTGGCCTTGGAGAAGAACCGTACCAAGGACTACACCTATTACAAGAACATTGAGAAAATCGCGCCCGGACTAATCATGGCTCATAAGCACAACAACAAGAGTGTTTGCGCCAACGTCGATTTCTACAGCGGATTCGTATATGATATGATGGACATCCCCAAAGAGGTCTTCACCCCTCTGTTCGCAACCGCCAGAATTGTGGGATGGAGCGCACACCGCATAGAAGAGCTGATCACATCCAACAAGATCCTTAGGCCAGCCTATATCAACATACACGAACCCAGGGATTACATACCTATAGAGAAGAGATGATCTGTTGACAGACAGGGAATCACTGGCCAACGAAAGATTCAACTGCAGCGAGCGCGAGCGTGCTGTGTTCGAGGCCGGGATAAAACTTGCCACGATCTATCATCAGTTCGTCGGCACCCCTGTCAACATGGATACCGTTGAGGATTTGGAAAGAACGATCTCCAAAGCAATCGAGGTCCAGCCCTATGTCGAGTCTGCCAGAGTGAAGATACCTCGCACCTTCTTTACAAAGGACGGGGACACATATTCATACGTTTCTCTGACTGGCGATATGATCGACGCGATAGTTGTAATCCGCCTGGGAGACACTAAAGTGACTGCCGAGATGAGATATGACGATATTTTGCAATATCCTCTTATGTATGTCTCATCCATCGAATGATGATAAGATAAGGTTCTAAAAAAGGCACATTTGAAAGTAACTCTATAATGTTAATAGCGTTGATTTTTGCGGGTCTATGATGATATTTATAAATATTTTAGTGACTATTATTATGTAGCCAGTCTATTGACTGCGGAGACATCATGATTACTGATATCAAAATCGGTATAACAGGACTTCCGGGCTCAGGAAAGACCTATGCACTTCTTCGTGTCATCGAGATGCTAAAAGAAGAAGAGCTATTGATAGGCGGTATGGTAGATGAGCCTATCGAAGAAGGAAGGAAAAAGACTGGTTTTACTGTCAGGAATCTTTTGACCGACGAGAAAGCAGTTTTCGCCAGTACAGATATCGAAAGCAAAGTCGTCGTCGGTAAGCTAGGTGTCGACCTTTCTAAACTCGAAGAGGTAGGTGTCAAAGCCCTCAAAGAAGCCATCGAAAAATGCGACATCATCGTGATCGATGAGGTCGGAAAGATGGAAGTTGAGAGCGAAGCATTCGTAGAAGCCGTCAAGGAAACACTGGATGCCGATAAACCCATGATAATTACCCTTCACAAGAAATCCAGGAACCCGCTTTTACAGGACATCCGGAGAAGGGATGATGTAAGGATCTTGGAAGTAACCCCCACCAACAGGAACATCTTGCCATACAAGATTGTCCGTCTCATGCATGGGGAGAATGTTTGATGCCTGATGGAATGGTGATCCGCGAAGGATCCACAGATATCCTGGTCCCAGAGCTACACTCTTCGGGCGGACCCGGGAAAATCCAGGGAGGAGTATTCTTCAACGAACAGATGGCATTCAACCGCGATGTTAGTGTCATGTTCCTTCGTGCCGTAGGAAGGGAATTGACTGTTGCCGATGCCATGACAGCCACAGGCTCCAGGGCAGTCAGGATTGCTAATGAGGTCAAGGGCACACAGGTGACTGCCAATGACATCAGCCCAGACACGATACCCTATATCGAGGCAAACATCAGCATGAATAACCTCCAGAACTGCGTAGCATCCAATAGGAATCTGCACTCATTGTTCGCTGACGAAGCATTTGATTACGTGGACCTGGATCCATTCGGTTCCCCTGTACCCTTCATTCAATCAGCGATCTTGGGATGTCGCAAGAAGGGGATTCTGGCCATCACAGCCACCGACACTGCCCCTCTTGCTGGCGCGCATGCACCCAAGTGCAGACGCAGGTATCAGTCCGAACCGGTAAGGGGATACATGTGTCATGAAGGAGGATTACGCATCCTTATGTGCTCCATCGCCAGAGAATTGGCCAAGTTCGACAGGGGAATGAAACCGTTGCTCTCATTCTATGCTGACCACTATTTCCGCACCTACATACAGATCGAAGAGGGAGCAGAGAAAGCAGACAAAATGATGGATCAGCTCGGTTATATGGAATACAACATGGAGACTCTTGAGAGGTCCACATCCAAGCACTACGACAGCATCCACAAATACGGTCCTTTCTGGCTTGGTCCTCTCCATGATCAGGAGTTCGTCTCAAGAATGGATGCTACTGGGATGGCTGCTGAGAAAAGATGCAGAAAATACCTTGACCTCTGGAAGAATGAATTGGACACGGAAGTTTTCGTCTATGATATGAGCGAGCTGTCATCTTACATCAAGAAATCGCCCGCGAAACTGGCCGATTTCATTGAACTTCTGAATGCCCACGGCAAAGCATCTCCCACACATATCTGTCCAACTTCATTCAAAACTGATCTTCCCCTTAAAGACGTTTTATCTCTCTACATAGATGCTAGTCCCGACTCCAAGTCCTGACCGAGTAATCTCTTATATTCTACCTCTCTCTATCCAGATTAGGTGCCTAAAACATGCCGAGTCTAGCTATCATCGGTTCCCAATGGGGAGACGAAGGAAAAGGAAAGCTCACAGATTATCTGGATGAGAAATCAGACCTCATCGTACGTTTCCAGGGAGGAAACAATGCGGGACACACAATCATCGTAGATGACAAGGTGTTCAAGCTCCACGGACTACCATCCGGAGTTGTAAGACCTGGAAAACTCGCAGTCATCGGTAACGGTGTCGTCGTCAACCTTGAAGAGTTGGGAGAGGAGATCAACCAGGTTCTCGCCAACGGAGGTTCGATCGACGGACTGAGGATCTCCGACAGGGCCCATTTGATCATGGGATACCACAAGAAACTGGACGGAGCTGAGGAGAAGTACCGCGGTAAGAACAACGTCGGTACGACCAAGAAAGGTATCGGACCCACATATCAGGACAAGATTGCTAGGATCGGATTCAGGGCAGGGGACCTTCTCGAGGATGACCTTCTGAAAGAGAAGATCTCATTCATACTCCCGTACAAGAAGGACCTCATGGCCATGATGGATGCCGAGCAGTGCAACTGCACTACCGAATCCCTGTACGAGAAGATGGTGGGCTGGAGAAACCAGATCGGCAAGTACATCTGCGACACCTCCGTTCTGATCAACGATGCTCTGGACAATAACAAGAATGTTGTGTTCGAAGGAGCTCAGGGCGCCATGCTGGACATCGATCACGGTACATACCCGTATGTCACATCCTCCGCAACCTGCGGAGGAGGGATCTGTACCGGGTCGGGAGTCGCCCCCAACAGGATTGATAAGGTTGTCGGAATCGTCAAGGCATACACCACACGTGTAGGGGAAGGACCTTTCGTTTCAGAGATCCACGACGATTTCGGAATAGAACTCCAAAAGAAGGGCGGAGAGTTCGGTGTCACTACCGGAAGGGGAAGAAGATGCGGATGGCTGGACCTGGTCGTTGTCGAACATGCTTCAAGGCTCTGCGGATTCACATCCCTCGGAATCACAAAGATCGATGTGCTGAACGACATCCCTGAACTTCCCGTGTGCGTCGCGTACGAGATAGACGGAGAAGAAGTCAAGCACTTCCCTGCATCCATCGCCAAACTGAACAGGGCAAAACCCGTGTATGAGACTTTCAAGGGATGGAAAGGATGGGACAACACCATGGATGTCGTGAAAGCAGGCTACGACAACCTTCCCGGAGAGATGAGGGAATACATCGAGTATATCGAGAAGTACCTGAAGGTCCCTGCAGACCTTATCAGTCTCGGACCCGACAGAGATGAGACCATCGACCGTAAGAAGGATTGGTGGAACTAAGGAGTGAGAAACATGTGCCCAACAATTTGCAATGTACAGGCCGGAGTCTGCGGTATGACTTCCAAGATCACCGCTACTGTGAGCGAAGACATGATGAGCGTTAACGTTGTCATCGAAAGCAACTGCCCAATGGTGAGGTCCATGTCTCCAATCGAAGGAGTCAACCCCTACGAGGCCATAGGAACCCCGTTCACTGAATCGGAAGTCTATAAGAAGGCATCCGGGTGCCTTAAGCACACAGCTTGTCCGGTGCCTTGCGGTATCATCAAAGCTATCGAAGCAGAATCCGGAATGGGCCTGAAGAGGCCTGTCAGCATCTCTTTCGAAGAATGAATTTTCTTAAGGCGGCATGGTCACCATGCTGCCTTTTTATAATACAAAAAAAGAAGAAAAGCCCCAGAGGGGCTGTTTTAATTCACTGATTTGACTTCCAGAGTCCGTGCTTGTTGCAGTACTCCCAAGCCCTGACCTCTTTTGCATCGGTCTTGAAGAAGGCCTCAGGGGCGTCTCCGGGTTTGAGGTATTTCCTCATCATGATACCGTCTGCGCAGATCTGGATGTACACTATGTAGTGATCCTCTACCATCGGGTGAGGGGTCTCCTTACCGACCTTTACAAGGAATCCTCCGTCCTGCTTCTCGATATAGGGGACATGCTTCTCATTCTTGAAGTCGTCAGTCTTGGGCTCAACGATGACCATGTCCTCGCCGCAGCACTTGGGGGTGCAGGGGGCCTTGAATACGACCTCGAAAGCGTTGGGGCATTTTGCGCACTTGTAGATTACCATAGTAATTACCTCAGACCCGAATCGACTGCGATTCATAAAAGGATAGCTTTGACAGAGGTGCCGTCAACCCCATATAGGATGATGAGAATGGCCATCACATGGAGATACCGGCATTCTACGCATCGTTTGAAGAGGGCAAGATGCTAGTCTCCGACGGGACCTTCTCATCGATAATGCCTAAAAAAGGCAGCAGGACCCAAGACTTCACCGAGACTGTTTCTGGATGTCTTCCTATCGAGAACAAACCTCCTGTCACGATCATAGACTGCAACAGTTTCGAAGTAAGGGAGTTCTCTGAGAAGGTCATGAAACACCTGAAACTACGCAATACCGAGATTTGGTTCTTCACGTACATAGAAACGGTTGAGGATGTGTTCGATTCATTCAATAAGGATGCTTCGCTGGTCTTTGCACCGTATCACTTCATCAAGAATGATGCTGAACTCAGAGACATCTGCAGTGTGTCGGATTCTGTCGTTCCGGTCATATTCATACATAAAGGTCAGGCTGTTCTCCCCGGCGGAAAGAAGACGGATGTGATCAAGGTTCTAGATAAGCTGGTCAGCATAGGCTATTACAGGAATTGCGTTTTGGATATGGGCAGAAGCCTCGATGACTACACCTGGTCCATCATCAGGGAAGACTACCCATCCACGATACCTTTCGTAGATTCTGAAGATCAGGTCAAAGGATTCCAGACGCAGATCATCCCATACCTTCTGTGATCACCAGACGGATAGGAACTTTTCAACTCTGTCCTCCAGATCGCTAACTCCAGAATCGGTGTCCGGTATCTGAAGGGAACCTCTGTATTCCATACCGGTTGTTAAGCAAAAAGCACGGATTATCGTCTCTGTTATCTGAAAATTGGGCTGTTTGCTTCCGCCACAAAGCATCGATATACAGTAATCTGGATGCGTAAGGTCCTTGTTGCACCAGTATGGCTGGAAACGATCCATCACCATCTTTAAGATGGAAGATGGGCCACTGAAATGAATCGGCGATGCCAAAACAATAAGGTCAGATTCCGAGAATGACCGGTAAATCGAAGACATTTCGTCCTCTATGATGCACTCCCCCTGAGCACATCCCTTGCAATCCCTGCAGTGGTGCAGATCCATATCAGAAGGATGGAAGAGAGAAACCTGATAGCCTTTCTTCTCCAACACTGCTTTGGCAGAAGAACACATCGCATAGGTCACGCCTCCTTCGTCTGCCGATCCGCATATGATGATGGCTCCGCTCATAAATATGTATCAGAAAAGGGACTAATAACTGCTTTCCAGGCATTATTTTTATTAGTTAGCACCGATAAGGTATGCGGAGAGAGATAGATGGCAAAGGATTTCTTGAAGGAGAAAATGGTCTTCTTCCCGCGCAACGTTATAGCAGGCCACGATGTCTTGCGCAATGTCAAAGAGGTCTGTGTAAACATACACAGCGGTACAACGGGAACCATCATAACCGGAGAGAACACCGACAAGGTTGCTGGAAGAGCTGCCAGAGATCATCTCCAAGGGTATGATATCGATACTTTCATCACCGATAAAGCAACTGAAGAGAATATTGAAGAGGCCAAAAAGAGGATCCAAGAATACGGTTCCACATTCATATTGGCCATAGGCGGTGGAAGCAAAATCGATATCGCCAAGGTCGTCGCCAACGACCTCAATATCCCCTTCATCAGCATTCCGACTTCGGCAGCCCACGACGGCATAGCATCCAACAGGGCATCCATCAAGTCGGACAAGGGATCGGTCTCGATTGAAGGTGCTTCCCCTATGGGAGTTATCGCTGATACGGAGATCATCTTCAAATCACCATACAGAATGCTGGCGTCCGGATGTGCGGATGTGCTTTCCAACTTCAGTTCGCTTCGCGACTGGAAACTTGCATACGAACTCCGTGACGAACACTTCAGCAGATCTGCATACGCTTTCGCTTACTACGCAGCAGAATCCATGATGGATGCTGCAGACTACATAAGGCCTAACCTCGAAGAGAGCGTCTGGCTTGCCATCAAACCGATTATAGTTTCGGGCATATCGATGAGTATCGCCAGGAGCTCAAGGCCCACAAGCGGTTCCGAGCATATGATCTCCCATACGATAGACCATCTGTATCCTGGCAGGGCCATGCACGGAGAGCAGTGCGGTGTCGCATCTATCGTTACCACATATCTCCAGAGAGGGGATTGGGAAGAGCTCAAGCACGCCTTGGTGAAGATAGGAGCGCCCACCAAAGCATCCGAATTGAATCTCACGAACGATGAGTTCATAGAGGCCGTGATCAACGCTCATAAGATCCGTAAGGACAGGTACACTATTCTAGGTGACAATGGCATTACGAGAGAGACGGCAGAAGACATATGCATCAGAACCGGGGTGATTTGATGGCCCAAATAACATTGATCGGTACCAAACAGGCAGCAGTAGGGACGGAGTTCTATTACCTCGGACCCATGGAAGAATGTGCTGACTGCAAGTACAACAAGGTATGCTTCAATCTTGAGAACGGCGCGAAATACAAAATCGTGGGCATAAGACTGCAAGAGCACGAATGCCATGAATTTGACGGGGACTCAGTCACTGCCGTTGAAGTGGAGAAGATCTGTACCCGCGCATCCGTCGGAAAGAGACAGGCGATGGAAGGCAGCAAGATCACATACAAGGGTTCGGAGTGCAAGAATCTGTCCTGCGAACATTATGGGATTTGTCATGCCATAGGAAAGATCCCGGGGGAGAAGTACACCGTCCAGAAGGTGGAAGGCGACCTCGACTGTCCCCTGGGAGAGAAATTGGTTTTGGTCGATCTGTTCTGATCAGAACTTCTCGCCGGTTATCCTCTCGAACATGTCGACGTAGAGCTTGCTCACGCGGTCGACGATCTCCTGAGGAAGTGCAGGGATGTCTGGTTCGGGCAATCCCTTCTCACGTGCATCATAGAGTGCTTTGTGATATCCGGTCTCACGATAGTACTGGCGGACGAACTCCTTTGAGAGCTGCACGATCTTTCCTTTCGCGAATTCGTCTGCGTCCCACCAGCGGTCTTCATCCAATGTTCCGAAGGTATCGATGACCATCAGCTTTCTGTCCTTGTCGAAAGCGAACTCCTTCTTTCCGTCGCAATGGATGAGTCCTCTCTTGCTGCATTCCCTGTCGATGATTGAATCGATCTTGAGGACGGTCCTCTTGATCTCCTCGAACTCCTCATCTGAGAGGCCAGCCATTTTCTTGGCCTCCTCATCGGTAAGGTTCTCGTCGTGGGCTTCAAGTTTCGTAGTGCACTCGATGAATGGCTTGGGAAGCTTCTCGCCCTCTTTGACGACATGGTCTGCAGGGAATCCTAGATCCTCAGGCTTAACTTTACCGGACTTGATCCTGTCCATAAGAGAACCTGCGGCATAGTACCTGCAGATGACTTCCAGGGGAATCAGGTAGTTCTTTGTGTTTCCGTTGATCTTGCTGTAGTCCCTGATGATGTCGACCCTCTTCACCCTCATCCTATCTGGGGAGGGCTCACTGATATAATGGTTGTTGATCCCCTCTTTAGTAAGAAGGGTGAACCAGTATTTCGCCGTCCTGCAGAGCGTCTCTCCCTTGTGAGGCACCTGTGAAGGGATGATCTTGTCGAAGACAGAGATGTTGTTGGTGTAGGCGAACTCCAGCGTATCGTCGTCCACCTTGTAAACTTCTTTGACCTTTCCGGTCATTATGTGCTCCATATCCTGAGAATCCCCTTACGGTAAATAAACATTTTATGGAAGTCATCAGAACTGGACAGAATCTGTAATCCAGCGTTCCATATCCAAAGTAATCAGCTTACCCTCGTTTTCTGTTCCGAGGCCCGATATTATCTTTAGAACTTCCAAGGCCTCCATTGAAGCAATGATGGAAACACCCGCACCAACACTTGGGATGATCCCTTCGGGATCCTTCATAGTCCCGATCATTTCCCTGAGACTCTTGGTCTTTCCGGGAATGCATACGGCGATCTGTCCTGTCAAACCCGATACCCCTCCGTGTACAAGAGGGACGCCCATACTCTCAGCCAGATCCGACAGGATCATTCTGGATTCGAAATTGTCCAGACAATCAACGAGAATATCGCATCCGCTGAACAGATCACCGTTCAACTCGGTAAGCGGTTCCGCGTTTGATTGCACCTCGGCACTTGGATTGAGTGTCAGAATCCATTCGGCAGAGATGACGGACTTCGGTCTGTAATCCGATGCGGAATATATGAACTGACGATTGAGATTTGACAGTTCAGGAGACTGGTGGTCGCAAAGAATGAAATGAGAGACTCCGGCAGAAACCAATTGCGTGATGACATTGACTCCCAATCCTCCGCATCCTACCACACCCACTACTGCGGACATGATCTTCTGCTGCCCTTCTTCTCCGAAAATCGGCAATTGTCTCTCAAACCTCATAACTTCCCCTCAACCAATTCGTTCAGCAGTTTGAGTGCCTCTATGGCGGTCTGGTGTCTTATGGATTGCCTATCCCCTTGGAATAGATTCTTCGTTACGACGGTCCTGGGGCCGTCTGCTACAGCGATATAGACGAGACCAACTGGTTTCTCCGGGGTTGCTCCTCCCGGACCGGCGATACCTGTCACCGCGACCGCGACATCGCTTTCGTAGACCTCTACAGAACCTTTGGCCATCTCAGATGCCGTTTCCATACTGACGGCTCCATGATCCATCAAGGTCTGATGTTTGACGCCTAGAATGCGTTCCTTTGCATCGTTGGAATATGTCACTGCGGTCCCCAGAAAAACGTCAGAAGAACCTGGAACGGAGGTCATCATGCAGCCTATCATCCCGCCGGTGCAGGACTCCGCCGCCGACATCCTGAGCCCTTTGGACCTCAAGGCTTCGATCAACTGTTCAGCTTCAGAGCGGGGCATCATTAACACCGCTGCTGATCTGCTTGATCCTGTTCACTCCGTCGATAGCGTCTATTACCTCTGCCACTGCCGAAGGAACGAGCGAGCGCCACTCCTCATCATTGATGATTCTGCGCCTGATCTCAGTTCCGGAGAAAACTTCCCTATTGTACAGCGGGGAATCCCTGACTTCAAAGCCCGATTCTTGGAAGAGACGCTTGGTCAGAGGATTGTTCGAATAGACTCTCCTGAAAGGCGGGACCAGTGAGACAACGTGGGCAACCCAAATGGGATATCTGTTCAGATCCTCTATCGGAACGATACTGTAATTCCCGATACCTTCGTCCCTGAGGGCCTTATTGATCATCATATACCTCTCACCAGCGGTGAAGGGGTTCTCCGGGGTGTGAGAATACTGTGCGCTTCCGATCCCTATCGTCAGATGGTCAGATTCCTCTGCGCATTTGAGGATGACGTCCATGTGGCCCTTATGCAAGGGCTGGAAGCGTCCAACGACCAAAGAGAAATTGTCATAATCCGATCTCATCTTTTCAACTCTTATCGATAGAGACGATACCTGGGGCATCCAAGAACGGCAGCTGATCGGGAGAGTATCCCTCGTATACGTACAGTGCCTTTATGAGACCGCTGTCCTTTGCGAATTCGCAAAGTTTACAGAGAGCCTCGGAAACCTGCATGCCCTTCATTACCTCTTCAGCCAATATAGAGATGAAGTCATAAAAATCATCTTTGTAAGAACTCTTATCGATAAGCTCATTACCGCCCCTCGTGCCTTTGATATACTGTGAAATCGCGGCACTCGTGACACCGAAAAGACGGGAGACCTCCACCTGCGTGAGCCCATGCTGATTCACTAGCTCTTTAGCAAGAGCTCCTTTACCTGTTGGCAACACATATGTCACAAGCATTTCACATGGTACTTTCACGGGGGGCTTCAACTCCTCATGGTCAAGGATTCTTTACAACCTTATAATCTCTCGTATTGGTATACATCATACTAACCAAGGCGTGTTCCATTCCCATGGCCTGATCACATCAGTGTACAAAGCCAATCCTACGACCGCTCCCTCAGCACCGGCGGCAGACAGGATCTTGGCATCCTCGAAAGAAGTGACTCCTCCTGAAGCGATAACCTTACAGGGACATTCTGAGATGAATTTCCTGGCCTGTATCTCATTAATTCCCTTCTTCTGTCCTTCGACATCGACATTTGTGTTCAAAACAGCGGCCAGCGGAAGGTCCTTGATCCTGTCGAACATATCCTCTATAGATATCTGAGCGGATTCCTGCCAACCTTTGATGGCAATCTTCCCCTCCTTTGTATCCATTGACAGAACTATCCTGCCTGGATGGCGGTCAGCCATCTCTGCCAGCCATTCAGGTTCCTTGACCGCTTTGGTACCGACGATGATCCTGTCGACTCCGGCTGAGACCAGGTCATCTATGGTGTCCGCATCCCTGATCCCTCCGCCGATCTCCGTGGGGACTCCGGCCTCCTTGGTGATCTGTTTGAAAACCTCTAGGTTGTTCTCCTTGCCGAATGCTCCGTCCAAATCAACCAAATGAAGATAGTCTGCTCCTTTGTCGACCCACATCTGGGCGACCTTCAAAGGGTCGGGCATTACGATCTGCTGACTGCCCGGTTTGCCTCCGACCAGCTGTACTACCTGATGGTCCAAGACATCGACTGCAGGGATGACTCTCACAGTTGACCCTCCGCGAATGATATGAAGTTACGCAGCACCTTCCTTCCCGATGCGCTGCTCTTCTCAGGATGGAATTGGGTACCGTAGGTGTTGTATTTCCTGAAGAAGGATTCGAACACTTTGCCTTCATATTCTGTTGTACCGAGGGTTATGCCTTCCTCCTTCGGATTGCCATAATACGAATGTACGAAGTAGAAATTGTTGTCGGGGATACCGTCCAAAAGGGGATCCTTGGATTCGACCTGATTCCAACCCATGTGGGGGATCATCTTGCAATCCAGCTTCTCGACTCTTCCTTTGAATAGCCCGAGTCCTGGGGATTTCCCCTCATCGCTGCCCTCGAACAGGATTTGAGTACCGATACAAATTCCCAAGGCGGGCGTTCCGGCCCTGAGCATCTCGCAGATCTCCTCTCTCACTGGGAGGAGCTTCTCCATCGTCCTGTCAAAGGCGCCGACTCCGGGAAAGACGATGCATTCTGCATCCTTTAGGTCCTTCATGTCCCCTATTACCTTGACATTGGCACCACAGCTTTCCAATGACCTGCGTATGGAATACAGGTTGCCTACACCGTAATCTGTGATCGAGATGTTCAGCGGCATCCGGAGATCACCTCTTCGGCTTTCTCCAACAATAATGCGTTGTGCTCCGCTGTTCCTACGGTGGTCCTGATGCAGTTCTCGGTCCTACGTTTGGCTCCGAAATCACGTATGAGGACACCGCGCTGCTTGAGTCCGTCCACTAGGACTTTGTGGTCGATGGGCGATCTTGCGAGGATGAAATTTGAATCCGATGGGAACGTTTCGAAGCCCAGCTTCCTGAGACCTGAATCCAATTTGGGGCGTTGTTCCCTGACCATCTGTACGCTACGCTTCACGAAATCCTGGTCTTTGACCGCTGCGATGGCTGCGCCTTCGCTTATCATGTTGAGCGAGTATGGGATCTTCACACAGATCATCATGTCTGCCAGTTTCTTATTGGATACTGCGTAACCTACGCGGAGCGCCGCCATTGCATACGCTTTGGAGAATGTCCTAAGGACCACCAGGTTGTCGAACTCCTCGACCCTGCTGACGAAAGGATTGTCAGAATACTCCGCATACGCCTCGTCTACCACGACAATCCCGTTGAATCTGGACAGTATCTCTTCGACATCCTTCGGCCTGAAACAGTTGCCCGTAGGGTTGTTGGGTGAGGGCATTATGGCGATCTTCGCATCCTGCTTCACCATAGCATCGACATCAAGCTGGAAATCATCGGTGAGGTCGACTTCTATGGCCTTGCCTCCGTTCAGCTTCACGAAATAATCGTAAAGGGTGTAGGAAGGAACGGGGACCACCGAGTTGTCGCCCATGTCCATGAAGGTCTTGAACATGACATCCAGCATCTCATCCGAACCGTTGCCTGCGATGATGTTGTCGGCTTCCAGTCCGTACAATTCTGCCAATGCCTGCCTCAATCCATCGGAGTATGTGTTCGGGTATCCGTTGAGATCCCAAGAGTGCTCCCTGAGATACTTCTCAGCTGCTGGATTCGAACCGAGTACATTCGTGTTTGTATCCAGCCTCAGTTCCCCGTGCAGCTCCGGATTGTAGTACTTCGAGAAATCCCTGGTCGTGGACCTCATTATGTCGCGGTCCATCTCAGTTCACCAGTCTCTCGATAGGTGTCGTGAGGATTCCTTTGGCCCCTATCCTCTTCAGCTCGTTGATCGTCTTGAATACGTCCTTTCCGTCGATGACGGCGTGCACTGCAAGATAGTCCTTGTTGCCGGCGATCTCAAGAACTGTCGGTCCTCCGATTCCGGGAATGATCTTCTCAACGACTTCCAATTTGTCTTTGGGGATGTCTGCCATCAGGTATTTCTTGTTCTCAGCGATGATGACGCTCTGGAATGAATCAACGACATCCTGTATGGCCTGACCGTTCTTACCCAACGCATTCTTCGAAGTAATGACGACTGCCTGGGATTCGATGATGCTCCCGACCTCTCTGAGCCTGTTGGTCTTGAGTGTGGATCCCGTAGAAACCAGGTCGGCGATGAAATCGGAAACACCCATGTAAGGCATGATCTCACATGCTCCGGTGACTGTGATGATCTCGACTTTCTTTCCCATCTTCTCAAAATACTGCCTGGTGAGATTTGGGAATGATGTAGCGATTCTGCTTCCGTCAGGAATCTGTGACGCTTCTGTTATCCCAGAAGCTTCGGGGACAGCGACGGCGAGATGACAGTATCCGAACTGAAGGTCGAGTATCTTCTCGAGTTCCTTGCCTGACTCGGCAGTCTCGTCGATACCGGTGATTCCCATATCGATGGCCCCCTCCGCGATGAATACAGGTATGTCCTGTGCCCTGACGAAGATAACCTCGATATCTTGGTTCTTGGCCTTGAGATAGAGTCTCCTTCCGATGTCCTCGCCCAAATCGATTCCTGACTTGACGAGGAGTTCGATGGTCCTCTCGTTGAGCCTTCCCTTGTTCGGTACTCCTAGTCTGAGTGTCATTGTCCTCGGGCGGTACTATTAATAAAGGTATAAATAAAAAGCGCACCGACTCATTCCGATACCAGATTCAGCCCGATTATGCCGCCGATGAGTACCGCAAGGAAGAAGATACCCATCAGATTCGGTACATCGCCCATTATTGCGCTCACTATGACCGCTCCTATCGCACCGATTCCAACCCAGACTGCATAAGAAGGCCCGGTTGGAAGCCCTCCGTCCAGAGCCTTGTACAACAGAATGACGCTGATTGGCATCAGCACCAAGGTTACAACTGTCCAGAATGGATCTGTGAACGTATTGGAGAAACTCATTGTGGTCGCCCATGCGGTCTCGAAGAGTCCTCCGACGAATACGAATGCCCACAGCTTGTTCATCCTATCACCGTCGAAACTTCAAGACCTACTACGCCTGCGATGATCATCGCTATGAACAGTATCTTCAGCCTATCAAGCCTGTCCTTGAACAGAACATAACCGACGATGACAGAGAAAACAGCCCCTAATCCGGTCCAGATGGAATAGGCTATGCCCAGGGACATACCGTCCTGCATAGCGAAGGCTATCGTCATCGGACTGAGGTACATGAACACCACAGTGAATACTATCCAGAATAACGAATGATTCTCGCTGTACTTCTTCAGCCCGATGACCCAAACCGGCTCTAAAAACCCGCCGAAGATCACCCAGGCTAGTCCAATAAGGCTCATCCTTGATCACAGACGCATGGAGAACAGAGCGCTGTTAACTGCCATCATGGCGGTACCGATCTCCAGAGGATCGTGGATAATCGCCTTGGCCTTGCTTCTGGCCTCTTCATCGAAATAGTGGGGCACACCCGGGGTGGATACGACTGCCCCCTCCATGATGAGCCTTCCAGGGAATATCGCGGGAGCGGCGTTGAGTATGTACTTGTGTGAGGCAAGAGCGGATTCCACATCTTCGTATGCCTTTATTCCGAACCTCTGCTCCAGGGCCTGTGCCTTCTCGAACTTTATGTCTGTCACGGAAACATTGGCGCCCCAGGATTTGAGTATCTGGACCGCTTCTGTACCTACCAGACCTGCTCCGATGACGAGGACATCCTTTCCTTCTACACCGCCTGCGGCGTTCTTGAGGGCCACAGCGTAACCCATGGCTGTACCCCATGAATTGTTCGTGGTCCCCGCGGTATGGACGTTGTATGCGACGAACTTCGCATCATCCGCCATCATTATCAGGTCCACATGGTCCCTCACCGCTTGATCGAATCCATTGACGTCTGTACCCTCGGTGACATAACTCTGCATGCCGAGGCGCTTAACTATCGCATTGACGGATTGGGAGAAACCTCCGATAACACCCATACCAGATGTAATGGGTATCACTGCAACCCTTATCCCGGAAAAATCCACATCGTGATCGACCCCGGCGCCTTCTAGGGCCAGCTGCTTAACGGTCTTGCCGCACATCTTCATAAGTTTCGAATCCAGATCAAGGGTGTCGTCAGGCACCCCTTCGATCAAATCGGGCGTAAGTCTTGTCATCAGATCATCTCCGGAGTTCCATCCAGGAACTCGTCAATCGAACATTCGTCGAGTATTTTTTCAATACAGGAAGCAGCCTTTCTGTCGGCTTCCTCCTCAGTCCTTCCTTTGCTGATCAGCGTGGCGTGCCATTCCTTCTTTCCAGGAGCATAATCGGTTATCGAGTTGTCACAACCGAACAAACCGGGTTCGAATCTGGGGGCTTTGACATGACCGAATTCCTTCTCTCCGCTGGAACGGAGTTTACCGTCCTTCAGATAGACATGGCGATATACAGAACAACCCTCGGAGGGCTTCCTGTCCTTTGGTTTCCCAAGGGCGGTAGTGACCAGCTCTTCCAAGAGGTTCACCCCTGTGGCAGCCTCTATTGCTGCTGGTGTCTGACTGGGGATGCGTGCATCGATCTCCAGGACCCTAAGTCCTTTTGGCGTGAGGATAGCCTCCACATCCATCAGAGCTGAAAGACCGATGGCCTCAGCTACATCTTTACCGATCTTAGCGAAGAGATCGCAATCTTCTTTCGACATGATGTTAGGATTGCAGCGTACCATCTTGCAGTCATAATTAGAATCCAGACATACCTCTGTAGTGACATAGGATTTGGCTGTTTTACCGTTACCTATCACTTCAATGGATACACTCTTTCCGTGAACGAACTCCTGAATGACGGGCTCGTCATTGATGCTCCTGATGAATTCGAGTCCCTTGTCCATATCCTCTTTATTATGGGCTACGGTGACACCGACGCTCCCGCTCTGTGATGCGGGTTTGACTATAGCAGGGAATCCGCATCCGGGCCAAGGCTGAGGAAGGGGGACGCCAACTGAATCCATCACATCGTTGGATTTGTTCTTTGAACTGGAGATGTTGTATGAGGCCAGATCGAACAGAAGAGGAACGTCCAACTCATCCTTCATTGTGTCCAGAGTGGTAAGAAGGTCCATCTCCTCGCAAGCTGGTATGACTGCGTCACATGACTGGAAGACACTCTTTGCGCCTTTCGGATCCTTGACTGGATCGAGATTGACAGGTTCATCACAAAGGGACATCGCAGGAGCATTAGTCTTCCTATCCAGAACAACGGTCTCGTATCCGGCTGCTTTAGCGAGCAGAACGGCCTCCATGCCCTGAAGGGCACCTCCCACTATCGCTATCCTCATCAGGCCACCCTCTTGGGCCTGTGAGCTTCGAGGAATGACCTGTACTCTGCGGAGGATGCGTGATGGTGTCCCATGTCCTCCAGCATTTCGAATACATGCTCGACCGAACGGTTTCCGTTCTCTATGTCAAGTTCATGCTGCGCGACACCCGCGAGATGCTTGCTGGGAGGCACTATCGATGTGACCACATTGGCTCCAGCGTTGATCCTTGTCTTAAGTCCAGCGATACCTTCTACATCGAGACTGCAAGGGATCAGTTTGTCCGGGTTGAGAAGCCTCATGATTGCAATGGCCTTGAGTTCCTCGGTCGAATCGTAAGGCGTGAAATCCTGCATCGGGGTACCGGCCTGAGGAACGAATGTCATCGCCCTCACCTGACCGCAGCCCAAGGAACTCATCTCGGCGATTGTTTCCGCCCTGTCCCTGACGCTCTCTCCCAGGCCGATCATCATACCGTCCTCCGCCAGCAATCCGGCCTCCATTGCCCAGATCTTCTGATTCCTACGGTCGTCATAACTCTGGTTTAGCCTTAGTGAATTGAATAATTCCCTGTTATATGTCTCCTGATAACAGGCATACCAGTCAGCACCGGCATCCCTGACTTTGGTGAACATGTCATGGGGAAGAGCGCCTGGCGAAGCCATGATGTTTATTCCAACCTCGTCATGAACCGCAGATATGATGTCCAAGAGATTCTTGTAACCGTCCTTGTACATAAGAGGGTCCTCACCCATGGTAAGATCGGACAGGTTTATGCCCGCATCCTGAAGACTTGCGGACAGCTGGACGATCTCCTCTTTGCTCTTTCTGTAACGATCGATTCCAGAGTTTGACGTCCTATAATAGCAGAATGTGCAGTTGTTCTTGCAATATGTGGAGAAATACACGAAACCGTATGTGAAGATCTTCTTTCCGAATTCTTTGTCACGTACCCTTCTGGCAGCAGCGAACAAAGTATCCAGGTCCTCCCTGCCGGTGGCCGACATCAGTTCGAAAATCTCATCAACTGAAAGCTTTCCTTCCCTCTCAGCCTTTGCAACGGTTTCTGCAATCATCCTAATCAATCCAATTTGTATCCGTTAAGGTATGTTATGCTCTTTCCAGTCTTCTTTGCATTACTCTTGCCGTTCTTCAGCATGAGCAAACGCTCGAGTCCGAAACCGATTCCCGCCCAGGGCTCATGAACATCGTGAGCAGGATCCAACTTGTGCGGCCCGATGGCTCCTGAGGCCACCTCGGTACCATTGATCTCCACATCAAGCGTTTCAACGTAGACATCCGATTCCTCACGGGAGGTCGTGTATTCCACACCGACGGCATCCATGATGTCATCGATATACATCTTCAAATGCTCCATTGCATCTCCGTCCGGACCCATCTCCACCAGGTTCAACATCGTGAATTCCTCAAGATGCGTAGAGCTTTTCGATTCCTTCCTGAAACACGATCCGATCTCGAATATCTTCACCGGGCCGTTGGTATGGTCCCTGAGTTCCCTCATGACCCTGTAAAGGTTCATGGCATGCATCGGCCTGAGGGCTCTCTTATCATCGATCCAGAACACCTGTTTGAAAAGAGGATGGTCTTCGGTGATCGTCATTTTGGCGAGAGCTGCTTTGGAAACGAAAATGGGTGTGTGTACCTCTATGAATCCCCTGGATTTGAGTTTCTCGCGTATCTTGTTCTCGAGATCTGTCAGATCGTTATGGGGGTCTGCGATAATGGCTTTGAGTCCCTTGTCGTTCGCGGATTTCAATTTCGAAAACTGAGATGAGAACTCTTTGTCCCTGGCTGCGGCATCATCGAACTCCGCTTCGGACCAATCAACGTCTCCATACTCCATCAGATGCTGTATCTGAGAATCCGTGAACTTTACACCCATGATATCTACCGTGAAATGGCGAAAGGCCGGGGGGTCGAACCCCGCTTACAGGTTTTAGAGACCCGTTTGCTCGCCGGAGCGCCCTCCAACGTGGATGACTGTCTATAGTGATATAAAAATTTATCGCAAAAATTTGTGTTTCTTTATATATCAACTATAGAGCAAATAGACTAAGGCAACGTTCACAAATAAGTCTGCATAAGGTCGATTGGACCAAGATGACCGAAACGGAAGCAGCTCGCCTAAGCCTACATGAATCTTGTATCAACCGCATAATAGATAATAGGATATGATGTAAGTGAAATCATCCAACTGAGTTTCCTACCCCTCATTGAATGATATAAAATTGACAATTCAGAAATCGATTCCGCAATTGGATAAGGTGTTCAGGGAACTATCGTAAACCGACATGTATTCCTCAGTCGGAGTGATCTCATCGACATTGTAGCATTCCTGGAATCTCTTGGGCGCGGGGACCTTGAAATAGAACTTCTCGTACCAAGATACAATCCTTTCCAGTATCTCATTTGCTTCATGTACTCCGATTCCGCAAGAGGCCATAGCAGCCTCTCCCATCATCCTTGCCTCCATTCCGGAGACCATGTCCATACGTACCCCTTTATTCGAAGCCACTCCAGAAAGGAGCTCTCTTCCGCAGACCGTATCGCACATTGCCTGAGCAGCGGTTTCCAGAAGATTCATTTCAGTGCACGGGCCTGCTAGAGTGTAATACTGATTCGCCAACAGCAGATCTGTGTTGGTATCGATGGCCATAGCCGTATGCGCTGCAACCTGCAGAGACTGTCTGTTAGTTGTAGTCCCCCACCTGATGTGTATAGGTCCACCAAGGTGGATATCAGCATTCAAAAACGCAAAGGATGCGATAGTACTGGCCACGTCACATATAGCAGTCTCTTCCAAACCTCCAGAGTACCCCCCAACGATGGGCATCTGCTCAACAAGGATGTTATCTCCGGAAAGATGCCAAGCAGCTATCATATTCAGCACGGACATATCGACTTTCAACTCGTTGAGCTGGGAACATTCGTGAAGATCCGAATGCTTCATTCCCATTTGATCATGAAGGCTGGCTGCGATACGTCCCTGAGCAGTAAGCGGGGTCTGAGGGCCCTAAATCGCCATCCCAGGCCTACCAGCTGCTATCAATGCGTTATGGGTGTAGGTAAGCTCATGCATCGTAGCCCTCACCTCCCATGGACTGTTCTTAACCGAAGGGTGACCTTTGACGGTCTCTAAAACACCGGTAACCACAGTATCGACTGTCGGTTCCTGCGCGTATGACTCAATCAAGGTGCTATAGATAGCTTCTGAAACAGGTGCGCCGGTGGGGCCTCCCTCAATGATTGGTTTGTTGATTGTATTTCCCCTGCGGGCCGTACATTCGACTGCATCCTTTCCTTCGCCCAGAATAAGTTTTTTTGGAGCCATTTTGAGACCCTCGTAGATCTCATCCTCTGTGATTTTCATCCTTGTTCCGGTATCTCTATTGTAGATGCCCGTGGTGATGAGCATATCGATCCCTGCAACAAAAAGACGATCTATCATGTCTTGATCTTCAGGTATAATCTCTTTGCCAAAATTGATGCCATAGCGCTTCTTCATCAACGAGGCGTTGTTAGGAACGAGATAATAATCCCAATCCTTCTCTAGTATCCTATCCCCGGCCATAAAGCGATTGTATGTGTCGAAAACATCAACATAACGGGGCGCAGTCATGCTAAAACCTCCTGAAAATGATCAGAACAGGAAGCTGTCCAGGTTAGCACCGTTTCATGAGTGTATATGCACCCCATCATATCACACACGCCTATGACTTAGTAATATAAGATTACTCTCAAAGAATGCTGGCATTGCAGTATTGGACCATTATTCTCTTGTTTTTCACTATCCTTTATTATATAGGTAAAAGAACGGTATTCTCAAATTTTACAGTGTCAAAAAATATGCCTAGGAAACTATATCCGTTTAATGGATGGTTATTTGCAAAAATATTGACCAGAGTTGGATAAATATTGAGTTGTCAATTAAATTGTAAGCCAGACATTTTTCAAAATGTAGTTTTATCCTCTTTCAACCTATTATTTTTTAAATTAACGTCGTTTAAATTACTTACCATTTTAAGTCATTCTATTTAAAATTTCATTTATTGGATGTATCGTACAACATAAAATTTATATAGTAATTGATAGCCAATTTTTGAAAATAGAAATCCTTAAATATGGATAAAATTCACATGGATGTAACAATGAAAATCATTATATACTCACCAATGTGTCTTTCAATCAGACAACAGTGAAAGGCTGTTGACTGGTGTAAAACACCCAAAAATAAAGGAGGAATTAAAAATGGCAAACGAGGAAATACTGGCGGATCTTAAGAAGTCCGTCGAGACTTGGAACATCAAACTTGCGACTGAGGCAACCCAGAAGGCAATCGACGCCAAGATGGACATCGGAACCATCATCGGAGAGGGACTCGGAAAGGGAATGGAGACCATCGGAGTCAGGTTCGACAAGGCAGAGATCTACCTACCTCAGGTCGTAGCAGCTTCGAAG
>JAEEGK010007932.1_pt1 | contig 25206 bp, 19 predicted proteins | sample 8958771 | NCBI WGS metagenome assembly JAEEGK01 (sample SAMN16246547, study PRJNA631951) | gut metagenome | biome: gut microbiome; feature: rumen; material: SC-attached | host: Bos | place: Iran: Karaj | collected 2018-10
CGTTGAGAAGGCCACATCCATCGATTATAAGGACATCAAAAAGCTGCAGGGCTTCATTTCCGAGAGCGGAAAGATCATGCCCCGCCGCATGTCCGGCGTGTGCGCCGAGCATCAGCGCGATCTCGCGATCGCGATCAAGCGCGCGCGGATCATGGCTCTGCTGCCCTACTGCGCAGAGTAATTACACAAGTCACACAACGACCGCTTAGCACGGGGCCCGAAAGGGCCTCGTTTTTTGTATCAAAAAGGACGGGAATTGCCCGTCCCTGCGAATGTGATCGGTATCTGTTTGCGGGAAGCCGGGGTCGGCCTCCCCTGCAATTACGAACACGAACGGCGTCGCCGTTCGGCACGAAAGCGGGAGGAGGGGAGATATCACACCAATCCGTCAAATCCGGCGACATGCGCGGCGGATTTGACTCCTTTCAGGACCGCCGCCCGGTCATGCAACGCATGATAGGCGGTCCTGAAAAAAACCAACCCGTTGAAAACGCTGTTTTCAACGGGTTGAATCGGTTAGCCTGTAAACGGATCGCCCTGGTGCGGCATGGGCGTCACCTGCGGGGCGGGCTCGTACGGTTCGTCGGAGGGCGTTGCGGACGGCTCCGAGGGCTGCTGCTGACCGTCGTCGCCCGGCGTGACGGACGGAGAGGCGGTCGGCTCCACGGAAGCGGGCGCGCCCGGCTCGTACGGCGAAACGGTCACGCCGCCCTTGCTGTACAGGTAGATCGTGACGGTCTTTTTGCCGATGCGGATAAAGCCGGAGGCCTCGTCCATGATCTCCGTCCAGTGCTTCTGCAGCAGCATCAGCTTGGTCTCGAGGTTCGACGTATCGCCGACCTCGATCGTGTACGGATAGCCGTCGATGCCCATATGGATCTGCATCAGCTCCGTCATATCGATCTGATTGATCTTCGGCGTGCGCTCCAATAGCCCCAGCTCCTTGAGCTTCGACAGCAGACGGATCAGCGCGGCAACCTGAATGTCGCTTTGATCGCCGAGCCGCGTGCCGTTGACGGCGCTCGAAATGTTCATGCCGTCGGCGATCAGAAGCCCGTTCGTGCCCTCCGCCTGCGCGTTCAGCACCGTGCCGTTCTCGTCAATGATCGCAAGGTATTCATTCTGCGGACCCCAGCGCACACAGGCGGCTTCGTCGCGCTTGCTGACCGTGATCGTGATCGTGGATGGGAAGGTATAGCGCACGGTCGCGTCCAGATACGGATCGTTTGCGTTGATGCGCTTTTCGACGTCGGCGGTGCGGATGAACAGCGCGCTGCGCTTGCCGATCTTGGACGAAAGGCCGGACAGCTCGATGATCTGCTCTTCGGTATAGCCGTTCGGGACGTTCGTCACGCGCACCTTTCCGACGCGGGTGATAAACCATGTCAGTACGGCGAATCCGACCAGCGCGAGAATGCCGAGGATGAGGGTCGACGCACCGCGGCGGCGCTTCTTTTTGCGCTCGGCGCGTTTGAGCTCCGCCTGCTTCGCTTCCTCGCGGGCGCGCTTTTTCGCACGCGCTTCGGCGCGGGCGCGCGCCTCGTCGTATTCGCGCTTTGCCTCGGTGTCATGCTCGACGACGGTCGTCGTGGCCTTCGGCGCGTTCTTCCGCTTGCCGTAGCGCGCGCCGCGCTTGCCGATGCGGCGGCCGTACCGGTCGAAATGAAACGTCGGCGTGCTCCCGGGCTTGTCCTTCGACGCCGAAGGCGCATCTGCCTCCGGCGCGTCGTCGGGCGCGTTCGCTTCGTCGTTGTGCAATTCTTCCTGCGGTTTGTAATCGTCCTCCGATTCGTCGTCGTCAAACAGGTTGATCGTGCGCTTTTTGTCGCCGTCCTCGTTGTCGAACCGGAATCGTACCGAATCACCGCGCTTTTTTTTCTTCGCCAATGCTTTCTTCCTTTCGTATGACCGTGCCGCCCAGAGAGGCGATCACGCGGTCCATTCGTTCATAGCCGCGCTCAATGCGTTCGGCATGCAGTATCTCCGTTTCACCCTCCGCAAACAGTCCGGCGAGCGCCAGCGCCGCGCCGCCGCGCAGATCGTGCGCCGTTACGGTCGCGCCGTGCAGACGGGGAACGCCCGTGATGATCGCCGTGCGGTCCAGAATGCGGTTTTCCGCACCCATTTTCTTGAGCTCCTGCGCGTGGCGGAAGCGGCTTTCAAACACGTTTTCCGTCACCACGCTCGTGCCCTCCGCCCGCGAAAGCAGCGCAAAGAACTGCGGCTGCAGGTCGGTGGGAAATCCGGGATAGGGCCGCGTCTCCGTAAAACCGACGGCCTTCGGACGACCGGCCGCCTTTACGCGCACCGAATCGGTTTTGCGGTCCACAAGGCATCCGCACGCGGACAGCTTATGGAGCAGCGTGTCGACGGGCTCCGGATCGAGCCCGGTCACGGTGAGATCGCCGCCGGTCATCGCCGCCGCGATCAGATAGGTCCCCGCCGCAATGCGGTCCGGCATGACCCGGAACTCCGCGCCGTGGCCCTTTTGTACGCCGTCGATCACGACCGTCGGCGTGCCCGCGCCGCGCACCCGGAAGCCGCAGGCGCATAAAAACCGCTGCAGATCGGCGATCTCCGGCTCGCACGCGGCGTTGCGGATCGTCGTTTGTCCCTCCGCCCTTGCGGCGGCAAGCATAATGTTCTCGGTCGCGCCGACGCTCGGATAATCGAGGTCGACGACGGCGCCCTTCAGCGGATTCGCACGGCAGTGAATGCGACCGCCGTATTCGGAGATCGTTGCGTTCAGCCGTTTCAGCCCCATCAGGTGCAGGTCGATCGGCCGGTTGCCGATCTCACAGCCGCCGGGATACGGAGCCTCCGCCTCCGAGAAGCGCGCCAGCACAGAGCCGAGCAGAAAGATCGAGGAGCGCAGCTCGCCCGAAAGCGCCGTCGGCAGGACGAAGCTGTTTGCCGTCCGGCTGTCGATGAGCAGCGCGCCGTTTTCGCGTTTGACCGTGCAGCCGAGCGATTCGAGAATCCGCAGCATGTTGTCCGCGTCGCGGATCGCCGGACAGTTCAGAAGCCGCACGGGCTCTTCAACCAGCAGCGTCGCCGCAAGGATGGGCAGCGTCGCGTTCTTGGAGCCCTGCGCCGGGACCGTTCCGCAAAGAACGGCGCCGCCGCGAATGATCCAGTTTGACATATTCCGCAGTTCCTTCCGCATGATACCACATCTTATGCGGGGACGCGGGGGAATGTGTCAGGGATCCTTATGCCGCCGTCCGCGGCTTTGCGTCGCGCGAAATGCTGAGAAGCAGGCCCATTGCGGCAAGGAACACGATCAGCGACGTGCCGCCCGCCGAGATGAACGGAAGCGACTGCCCGGTCGTGGGCAGAAGCCCCGTGACGACGCCGATGTTGACGAACACCTGGAACCCGAAGACGATCGAGATGCCGGCGGCGAGCAGGCTGCCGAAGCGGTTGCGGCAGCGCATCGCGATCACGATGCCGCGGAACACGATCCATGCGTACATCAGGATGACGATCAGACCGCCGATGAAGCCGAACTCTTCGCACAGGATCGCAAAGATGAAGTCCGATTCGCCGTAGGTCATGTACAGAAGCTTCTGATAGCTGTTGTTGAGGCCCTTTCCGAAGAAGCCGCCGGAGCCGATCGCGTAGTACGACTGCAGCAGCTGATAGCCGCTGCCCTGCGGGTCGAGCTCGGGGTTTGAAAACGAGGTCATGCGCGAGACGCGGTACGGCTGCGCAAACGCCAGAACGAACACGGCGACGATGGCGACCGCGGCGAGGATCAGAAGCTGCTTCCAGTCGCAGCCGCCGAGGTACAGAAGCACGACGCCGATGAAGCCGATGATGACCGCCATCGACATGTTCGGCTGCAGCATGACCAGTCCCGCGACGATGCCGATCGCGAACAGCATGGGCAGCATGCCGTAGCGGAACGTGTGCATTTCGTTCTTATGACGCGACATGTACGAGCACATGAAGATCATCAGACCGAACTTGGCAAGCTCGGAGGGCTGGATCGTGATGCCGCCGACGCCGAGCCAGCGTTTTCCGCCGTTCAGGTCCTGCCCCCACAGCAGCACCGCGACGAGCAGGATCAGCGAAACCGCAAGGAACACGGAGCGCAGACGCTCGACAACGTGATAGTCGATCAGCGAGATCAACAGCATCAGCGGGTAGCCGATCAGCAGGTAGACGAGCTGCTTTTTGAGGTAGTAGAAGCCGTCGTTGTTCGCGCCGGAATAGTGCTGCGCGTAGTAGTAGGACGCGGAAAAGATCATGACGAGACCAAACGCACAGAGCGCGGAAATCGTAAGCAGGATGGAAAAATCCACCTTGCCGCGTTTGAGCCGCACGTTTTTCAGGCGCTTGATGACCGATTCTTTTTTCGCCGCGGTTTCTGCCATGCTTCCTCCGGTTTATTCGTATGCGCGGGCGATCTCTTTGAACACTCTTCCGCGCGTTTCGTAATTGTCAAACATATCCCAGCTTGCGCAGGCGGGGCTTAAAAGCACGCAGTCGCCGGGTTCGGCCAGCGCGCGCGCCTTGTCGACCGCGTCGCGGAACGTGTCCGCCGCGTGCATGAGGTCCGCGTAGCCGTGCGCGCTTGCGCAGTCCAGGATCTGCTGCTTGGTGTCGCCGAGCACGACGCACGCCTTGACGATCGGCGTGAACGCCTCGAACAGCTCGTCGAAGCCGATGTGCTTGTCGTAGCCGCCGAGCAGCAGCACGGTCGGCTTCTTCATCGCCTCGATCGCGCGGATCGTGCTTGCCGGGTTCGTGCCCTTGCTGTCGTTGATGTAGTCGACGCCGCCTCTGGTGCAGACGTACTCGATGCGGTGCTCGACGCCCGCAAACGTGCGGAACACCTCGGCGATCGTCTCCGGCGCGATCCCCTGCGACAGGCCCAAAAGCGCGCAGAGCATGGCGTTTTCGAGGTTGTGCGCGCCGGGGATGCGGATCTCGTCGGCCTTCATCAGCGTCTTTTCCTCGCCGTTCATCCGGTAAACCAGCATGCCGTCGCGCACGAACATGCCGTTTTCGACCTCGGTTTTGCGGGAGAAGTACAGCACATGCGCGGGCGTCCGTGAAGCAAAGCCGCGCACGGTCTCGTCGTCCCAGTTCAGCACCGCATAGTCGTCGGCGGTCTGGTTGTCGAGGATCTTCGCCTTGGCCTCGATGTAGTTTTCCATCGTGCCGAAGTGGTCGAGGTGGTCCGGCGTGATGTTGCACACGCCCGCGGCCTTCGCATGGAAGCGGACGTTGCCCTCGAGCTGCAGCGCGGCGGTCTCCGCCACGACGACGTCGCCGGGCTGCGTTTCGAGCGCGTGCGCCGAGATCGCGACGCCGATGTTGCCGAGCACGAAGGTGCGTCTGCCCGCGGCCTTGAAGAGCTCGCCGGTCAGCGCCGTGCACGTGGTCTTGCCGTTGGTGCCGGTGATGCAGACGAAGTCCGCCTTCGAATAGCGGTAGCCGAGCTCGATCTCGGAGATGACCTCGATGCCGCGGCGCTTCGCTTCCACGATGAAGTTGCGCGTCATCGGAATGATGGGGCTCGGGATCAGAAGGTCCACGCCGTCCAAAAGGTCCATCGGGTTTGCGCCGAGCTTGACCTCGTACGCAATGCCGGAAAGCTGCTCAAAGAGGCCCTTGATCTCGGGCTTCATGTCGTTGACGATGATGCGGTAGTTGTCCTGATACAGAAGACGCGCCGCGGCGATGCCGCTCTTTGCCATGCCGACGATCAGCGCGGTTTTTTGCTTTGCCATAGTTCCTCCTTATTTGCAGAGCCAGAAGATCACAAGCGCAGCGGCGCTCGCGATCGCGGTGACGACGGTGTACATGGAAACGATCTTCGTCTCCGGCGCGCCGCCGAGCTCGAAGTGGTGATGCAGCGGCGCCATGCGGAAGATGCGCTTATGGCGGAGCTTGTAGGAGCCGACCTGCAGAATGACCGACACGCTCGACGCGACGTACATGACGCCCATCAGCGGCAGCAGCAGCGAGGTGCGGGTAAGCAGCGCCATTGCGGACACTGCGCCGCCGAGGCAGAACGCGCCGAGATCGCCCATAAAGACCTTTGCCGGGTACGTGTTGTGCACGAGGAAGCCGAAGCACGCGCCGGCGGTCGCGAACGCAAAGACCGCGATGCCCGAAAGCGCGTTCAGGGAATTCGCCGCCTCGACCGCAAGCTCGCCCGAAAGCGACGCGGCAGGGAAGGACAGCACGTACAGGATCACCAAAAGTCCGCTCGCAAGCGAATAGACCGAGGTGACCGAACTCGAAAGTCCGTCCAGTCCGTCGATCAGGTTGACCGAGTTGGTCGTCGCAATGATCACGAACATCGCAAACGGAATATAGAAGATGCCGAGGTCGACCCGGTCGAGCCAGATCGTGCTGCCGAGCTTGAAGTACAGCGCGATCGCAAAGCCGAGCGACAGCACGAACTGCGCGGCGATCTTCTGCCAGGCGCGAAGGCCCAGCGAGCGCTTCTTGACGATCTTGATGAAGTCGTCCAAAAACCCGATCAGCCCGAACAGCACCGTAAAGAGCAGCGCCCAGATCGCAAGCGAGTAGTCCTTATGCGCAAAGATCAGCGTGGCAAGCACGACCGCGGCAAGGATGATGACGCCGCCCATCGTGGGCGTGTTCTGCTTCTTGAGGTGCGTCTGCGGTCCGTCGTCGCGCACCTGCTGACCGAACTTCAGCCGATGCAGGACCGGGATCACGATCGGACCCAAAAGCGCCGCGGCGCCGAATGCGACGATCAGCGCAAGCAGCGAATTGACAACCATGTTTTCCATAACTCCGTCCCCTTATTGCTCCTTCAGGATCTCTTCGACGATCTCGCGGTCGTCAAAATGATGCTTGACGCCGTTGATCTCCTGATAGTTTTCATGCCCCTTGCCCGCGATGACGAGAATGTCGTCCGGTTCGAGGATCGACAGCGCGTACGCGATCGCCTCCCTGCGGTTGACGATCGAGACGTACGGCGTGCCGCTCTTCTGCACGCCGAGCTCCACGGCGCGGACGATGTCGTCCGGGTTCTCGGTGCGCGGGTTGTCGCTGGTCACGACGACGAAATCCGAATGCCGGCCGCCGATCTCGCCCATGATCGGGCGCTTCGTGCGGTCGCGGTCGCCGCCGCAGCCGAACAGCGAGACGATGCGCGCCTTGGCAAACGCGTGCACGCTCGTCAAAACGTTTTCAAGCGCGTCCGGCGTGTGCGCATAGTCGACGTACACCGAGAACGGGCGGCCGTAGGTGTTGACCGACTGCAGCCGTCCCGAAACGCCGGACAGCGATTCGAGACCCTTCAGAATGTCCGCAAACGAGACGCCGACCGCCTGCATCATCGCCGCCGCGCCCATCGCGTTGTACACCGTGAACAGGCCGGAGATGTGCATGCGCACCGGCCCCTCGCCGTTCGGCGTGCGCAGGTGGAAGCGGACGCCGTCGGTGCGGATGTCGATGTTGATCGCCGTATAGTCCGCGCGATGCTGGATGCCCATCGTTTTGATCGGCAGGGTAAGCCCGTCCATCATGCGCTCCGCATACGCGTCGTCGATGTTGATGATCGCAAGATCGCTCTGCCGAAACAGCAGCTTTTTCGCTTCGAGGTACTGGTCGAACGTCTTGTGATAGTCGAGGTGATCCTGCGTGAGATTCGTAAACAGCCCGACGCGGAACGGAATGCCCGCGACGCGATCCTGCACGAGCGCGTGGCTCGATACCTCCATCACGACAAGGTCCACGCCCTCGTCCGCCATGCGGCGCAAAAGCGCGAACAGGTCGGCCGATTCCGGCGTGGTGCGGCCCGTTTCGAGCATCGTTTCGCCGATCATGTTGCGGATCGTGCCGATCAGGCCGACCTTCATGCCGGCGGTCTCGGCGATCGATTTGACCATGTAGGTCGTGCTGGTCTTGCCGTTCGTGCCGGTCACGCCGAGCATGATCATCTCGCGCTCGGGATGTCCGTAAAACGCGGCGGCGGCGTGCGCCATGGCGACGCGCCCGTCCGAGACCACGATCTGCGGCACGTCCAAAGGCAGAAGCCGCTCCACGATCAGCGCAGCCGCACCCTTGTCCACCGCCTGCGCGGCGAAGTTGTGCCCGTCGGAAACCAGCCCCTGCATGCAGCAGAACAGGCTGCCGTCATGCACCTTTCTGGAATCATATTCAACCGACGTGATTTCCGCGTCGCCGCCGGTGATCGTTTGTCCGAGATCCGCAGCTATTTTCGATAACAGCATCGTTCGTTCCCCCGTAAATCGTTATTTTTTGTCCTTGATTTCAAACATGACATGGATGACCGTACCGACCGGCACCTTGAAGCCCTCGGTGATATCCTGATAGTATACCTCGCCCGCGCAGTTCTGGCGGTCATAGTCCATAATCAGGCCGACCTCCTTCAGCTTGTCGAGCGCGTCGATGCGGTCGAGCCCGTAGAGCTTCGGCACCTCGACGATCTCGGTCTCCTCGTCCAGCTCGGAGAAGAAGGCGTAGCCGGTCGAATACAGCAGCACCGTGCTGCCGCGCACGACCTGCGTGTTGGCCGCCGGAGACTGGTTCGAGACCGTCGATTCCGCCTCGGCTTCGATGTAGATCGCCTGCAGACCGGCGTCCTGCAGCGCGGCGACCGCGTCCTTGACGAGCATGCCGCGCACGTTCGGCACCGTTGCGATGCGGCTTTCCTTGTCGGGCGCAACGCCTGCGTAGGACAGCGCCGCGGAGAGCACCTGCTGCACAAACGGCGCAGCGACCGTGCTCCCGTACACCTGCGGGACCTGCGGCTCGTCGACGATGATCAGGCAGACAAACTGCGGATCGTCGACCGGCGCGAAGCCGATGAACGACGCGATCAGCTTGCTCGACGAGACGTTGCCGTTCTCGTCGTATTTCTGCGACGTACCCGTTTTGCCGCCGACCGAATAGCCTGCGACCTGCGCGTTCTTGCCGCTGCCCTTTTCCACGACGCCCTGCAGGAGGCTCCGGATCGTCGTCGAGGTGCCCGGCGAGATGACGCGCCGCACGACCTTGCGCTCGTTCTTCAACAGCACGTTGCCGTCGCGGTCGACGATCTCCGACACGATATACGGCTTTAAGAGATCGCCGCCGTTGATGCAGGCCGAAAACGCCGTGCAAAGCTGCATGCCCGTGCAGCTGATGCTCTGGCCGAAGCCGATGCGCGCAAGGTCCGCGTCGCGGATGTACTTCTTGTGCGTGACCGAGCCGCTCGTTTCGCCCATGACGCCGGATCCGGTCGGCTGATCAAAGCCAAACTTGTAAATATAATCGTAGAACGTATCGACGCCCATCTTCAGGGCCATCGACATGAACGCCGGATTGCAGCTGTTCTGCACCGCCTCGGCCAGCGTTTCGGTGCCGTGGCCGCCGCTCTTCCAGCACTTGATCTTTTCGCCCTTGACCAGCATGCTGCCGGTGCACTTGAACTCCGCGCCGAGCGTCACCGCGCCGGATTCCAGCGCCGACGCAAGCGTGATGACCTTGAACGTGCTGCCCGGCTCATAGGTGTCGGTGACGATGCGGTTTTTGGACAGCTCCAGCAGCGTCTTGGCGTCGGAACGCGGCGGGTTCGAGGAATCGAACGTCGGATAGCTGCCGATCGCAAGGATCTCGCCCGTCTGCGGCTGCATCAGGATGCCCGTCACCGTCTTGGCGTTGTTGATGATGCACGCCTCCTGCAGCGCGTTCTCCAGAATGCCCTGATAGCCGGTATCCACGGTCAGGATCACGTCCGCGCCCGGGATCGACGCGATGTATTCCTCTTCGCCGCCGGGGATCGGGTTGTTGTCGCGGTCCGTGTCCGCCTTCTGATAGCCGTCCTCGCCGGCAAGGTACTTGTTGTACGTCAGCTCGACGCCGGTCTGTCCGTCGCCGTCGATGTTGGTGAAGCCGATCAGCTGCGCGTAGTAGCCGGATTCCGGATAGTCGCGCTTGACGTCGCTGTAGTAGCTGACGCCGCTGCCGAGCTGCATGGAGTTGAGTTTAGAGATGACTTCCTTGTCGACCTGATCCTTCAGCTTGATCTGCGAATACAGCTGGTTGTTGCTCTTGCGGCGCTTGGTCATCTTGCCGTAGACCACGTCGTAGTCCATATTGAGGTACGTCGACAGGATGTACGCGATACGCTCGCGGTCGCTGACCTGAATGCTCTGCGGATTCAGGCAGACCTGATACGTCGTATACGAGGAGGCGAGCACAGTGCCGTTGCGGTCGAGGATGCGGCCGCGCTCCGCCTTCAGCGAGGTCACGCGGGTCCACTGGCGCAGCGCCTTCTGCGTCCAGTCCTTGCCCTTGATGATCGACACGTCGAACAGCTTTCCGATGACAAGCAGAAAAGCCACGCCGGTAATCAGCATAGCGACAAGCAGTTTTCTCTTGGAAGGTGCGATCTTCACCTTGGCCGCGCCGCGTCCCTTGGCAGCGGAACGCCGGGCGGTCTTGCGGCGACGGAATCGCAGCGGCAGTAAACTCATGGTTCCTCCCCGGTCGGCGCCGTCGTTGCGGGCGGCGTTGTGGCGGGCGCGGTCTCCTCCGGCAGCGTGCCGGTCGTGCCCTTATACCAGTTCATCGTCATGCCGAGCGCGCGGCAGACCTCGTTGATGGTGGAAAAGTCGTTCATGGAGCTCTGGGACTTCTTGATCTGCGAGATCTGCTCGTTGTAGGACTCAATCTCGCTGTTGACGGAGGCGGTGTTGGAAACGACCTTCGCATACTCCGCCGCGCCGAACAGCGCAAACAGCGCGGTTCCCGCGATCACGAACAGCGACAGCAGGATCAAAAGCTTGCCCGAGGAGGTCAGACGCACCTCGGTGCGAACATTGCGCTTTTTGCGGACGGTCTTGGTCGGCTGCGGACGGATCGGCATCGACGCGTCCTCCAGGACGGGCGTGGGGGTGCCCGTCTTGGTCGGCGAATAGATGCGCGTTTTTGCGGTGCCGTCTTTTCTCAGGTCCTCATCGAACTGAACGTCCATGCCGCCTCTCCTTTCTTCATCAATATGACCCGGAATCCGGATCCATGCGCACGATCGCACGCAGCTTTGCGCTCGTCGCACGCGAATTCTCTTTCTGTTCCTGCTCCGACGCAATCAAAGGATGGCGCGTCAGAACCTTTGCGGTGGGCTTGCGTCCGCAGATGCACACCGGCGCCGACTTTGGGCAGACGCACGGGTTTTCAAACGTGCGAAACACGTTCTTGACGATCCGGTCCTCCAGCGAATGGAACGTCAGAATCGCAAGCCGTCCGCCGGGGTTTAAGAGGTCGTGCGCCGCGCGGATCGCATCCTCGAGCCCGTCGAGCTCGCCGTTGACCGCGATGCGGATCGCCTGGAAGCAGCGCCGCGCCGGATGCTGCGGCTCGTTGCGGTACTTTGCGGGGATCGCGCCCTTGATGAGCTCCGCAAGCTCCGTCGTCGTTTCGATCGGCCTTTGCGCCCGCCGTTCGGCGATGCGTCGCGCAATGAGCCCCGAAAACTTCTCCTCGCCGTAGGCAAAGAAGATTCGCTTCAGTTCCGCCTCGGGCCACTCGTTGACGACGGTCCGTGCCGAGAGCGGCGCGCTCTGGTCCATGCGCATGTCGAGCGGCGCGTCCGCCTTGTACGAAAACCCGCGCGCGCCGTCGTCCAGCTGATGCGACGATACGCCGAGATCGAGAAGGATCCCGTCGACGTGCAGGACGCCGCGATCGGAAAGCAGCCGCTTCATGTCAAAGAAGTTGCCCTTGATCGCCGTGAAGCGGTCGCCGAAGCGCTTGAGCCTTGCGCCGGCCGCCTTCAGCGCGTCGTCGTCGCGGTCGATGCCGTATAGCCTGCCGCTCTCGGGAAGGGCGCAAAGCACCGCTTCCGCGTGGCCGCCGCCGCCGAGCGTGCCGTCGACAAATATCCCGCCGCGCTGAGGCTCCAGAAGCGTCAGCACTTCCGACACCATGATCGGCACATGATACACTTCGGTCTCCATGCGGCTCCTTTCTCCGTAACGGTACACTTCCACATATAAATACAGCATGCATTATACACCAAATCATCCGGCTTGTCACCCCGTAAATGCGTCGGAAAAGCGAATTTTCTATGAAATATGAATAAAACGTAAAAAGCGGACCAAAATCGCCTCGAACACCACATCTTGTGGTATAATGGCAGGAACCAAGTTTCGGAGGACATATATGGAAGAATATTCCGTCAAAAATATAACGGTCATGGAGGGGCTCGACGCGGTAAGAATGCGTCCGGGCATGTATATCGGCTCGACGGGCCTGCCGGGGCTGCATCACCTTCTGTGGGAGATCGTGGACAACGCGATCGACGAGGCGGCGAACGGCTATGCGGACGAGATCACCGTCACGCTGCACCGCGACCATTCGGTGACCGTCACCGACAACGGCCGCGGCATTCCGACCGGCATCCATGAAAAGCTGGGCGTGTCCGGCGTCGAGGTCGTCTTTACGCAGCTGCATGCGGGCGGCAAGTTCGGCAACGCCGCGTATTCGTATTCGGGCGGTCTGCACGGCGTCGGCGCGTCGGTCGTCAATGCGCTGTCGCGCTGGCTCACCGTTGAGGTTTATCACGAAAACCGCGCCTATAAAATGGAGTTTGAAAGCGTCGAGAACGCCGAGGGAAAGATCGTCTCCGGCAAGCCGAAGTACCCGCTTCAGGAGACCGGACGTACCAGAAAGCAGGGCACGGTCGTGACGTTTCTGCCCGACGACCGCGTGTTCGAGACGATCGACATGCAGTATTCGGTCGTGATGAAGCGGCTCCGCGAGCTCGCGTACCTGAACCGCGGCGTAAAGCTCGTGCTGGACGATCAGCGCGACAAGCAAAAGCACGCCGAGTTCAAGTACGACGGCGGCCTGTCCGACTTCGTGCGCTACATTCAGGAGGACAAAAATTCGCTGTACGACCCGCCGATCCATGTGAAGGGCGAATCGAACGGCATCGTGGTCGAGGCGGCGATCCTGCACAACGACGAATACGCCGAGACGATCGCGTCGTACGTCAACAACATTCCGACCACCGAGGGCGGCACGCACGAGACCGGCTTCAAGGCGGCGATCACAAAGATCTTCAACGACTACTGCCGCAAAAACGGCATTCTGAAGGACAAGGACCCGTCGCTTGCGGGCGAGGACTTCCGCGAGGGCATGACGGCCGTGCTGTCCTTGAAGATGCGCAGCGTACAGTTCGAGGGCCAGACCAAAACGAAGCTCGGCAACACCGAAGCGCGGCCCGCGGTCGAGGCGGTTTTACAGCAGACGCTGATCCCGTGGCTCGAAAACCTCAAGAACGCGAACACGGCGAACCTGATCGCGGAAAAGGCGGTCAAGGCGGCGAAAGCCAGAAGCGCGGCAAGGAAGGCCAAGGAGAACGCGCGCGAAAAGAGCAAGCTCGAAAACGCGCCGCTGGTCGGAAAGTTATCCAGCTGCACCGGCCGCGACTATGCGCAAAACGAGCTGTTCATCGTGGAGGGCGACTCCGCGGGCGGCAGCGCAAAGCAGGGACGCGACCGGCGGTTTCAGGCGATCCTGCCGCTGCGCGGCAAGCCGCTGAACGTCGAGAAGAAGCGGCTCGATCAGGTGCTGCAGAACGACGAGTTCCGCTCGATCATCACGGCGCTCGGCACCGGCATCGGCGACGACTTCGACATTTCCTCGCTCAAATACAACAAGATCATCATTTTGGCCGATGCGGACCAGGACGGCGCGCACATCCGCGCGATCCTTCTGACGTTCTTCTACCGCTACATGCGCCCGCTCATCACCGAGGGACACGTGTACATCGGCATGGCGCCGCTGTACCGCGTGCAGAAGGCGAACCAGCAGCCGGTCTACTGCTACGACGATCCGGCGCTGAAGGCGGCCATGCGCGGCATCACGGGCAAAAACTACACGCTGCAGCGCTACAAGGGCCTTGGCGAAATGAACCCGGAGCAGCTCTGGGAAACGACGATGAACCCCGAGCGGCGGCGGCTCACGCGCGTCACGATCGAGGACGCGGCGGAGGTCGAGCACCTCGTCACGGTCCTGATGGGCGACAAGGTGCAGTCCCGCAAGGAATACATCTTCGAGTATGCGGATTTCAACCGGTCGAGCGCCGTGTTTGAAAAGATCAAGGAGTAATCTATGGCAAAGACAACGACGCCGACCGTATCCGAAACCATCCTCTTAAAGAGCATGGACGAGGTCATGCACGATTCGATGATGCCCTACGCGGAGCATGTCATCCTGGAACGCGCCCTGCCGCGCGTCGAGGACGGCCTGAAGCCCGTGCAGCGGCGCATCCTCTATACCATGATGGAGCTGGGCCTCTCGCCCGACAAGCCGCACCGCAAAAGCGCGCGCATCGTCGGCGACTGCCTCGGCAAATACCATCCGCACGGCGACAGCTCGGTTTACGACGCGATGGTGCGCATGGCGCAGCCGTTCAACATGGGCGTCACGCTCGTCGACGGCCACGGCAACTTCGGCTCGGTCGACGGTGACACCGCCGCGGCCATGCGTTACACCGAAGCCCGCATGACCGACGCGGCGCTGCTGCTGCTGCGCGACAGCGACAAGGAGACAGGCGATTTGAGCTGGAACTTTGACGACACCCTGAAGGAGCCGACGCTGTTGCCCGGGCGTTTCCCGAACCTTCTGGTCAACGGCGCGAACGGCATCGCGGTCGGCCTTGCGACGTCGATCCCGCCGCACAACCCGGTCGAGGCGATCGACGCGGTCATCGCCGTGCTGGACAATCCGCGCATCAAGATCGCGGACCTTCTGAAGATCATGCCCGCGCCGGACTTCCCGACGGGCGGCTTCCTTTTGGATTCGCCGGAGATCGCGCAAAGCTACGAGACCGGCCGCGGCAAGCTCACCATGCGCGCGCGCACGCACTTCGAGGACGTCAAGAACGGCAAGACGCGCATCGTCATCGACGAGTTCCCGTACCAGATCAACAAGGCGTCGTGCCTGCAGAAGATCCTGGAGATCACGCAGGAGAAGAAGGCGCTGTTTGCCTCCGTCTCCGACATTCGCGACGAGTCCGACCGCATGGGCACGCGCGCCGTCATCGAAATCAAGAAGGACGGCGATCCGGAGCGCATTCTGCAGCTTCTGTTCAAGCATTCCGACCTGCAGTGTACGTTCGGCGCGAACTACGTGGCGATCGCCGACGGCAAGCCGCAGCAGCTGAATCTCAAGCAGATCATCGAGTACTACGTGCGCCATCAGCGCGCGGTCGTCACGCGACGGACAAAAACCGAGCTGGAGATCGCAAAAAAGCGCTGCCACATCTTGGAGGGCCTGATGGTCGCGGTCAACAACCTCGACCGCGTCATCAAACTGATCCGCGCGAGCAAGTCGCCGAAGGAAGCGCGCGAGGGCCTGATGAAGACCTTTTCGCTGACCGAGATCCAGGCGCAGGCGATCCTCGATCTGCGTCTGCAAAAGCTCACGAATCTGGAGCTTCTGGCGATCGAAAGGGAGTATAAGGAAGTCAAAAAGCTGATCGCGGAGCTCGAAGCGATCCTCGCCTCCGACGCAAAGCTCGTCCACCTCATCAAGAAGGAGCTGACCGAGGTCAAAAAGCTGTTCGACGGTAAGCGCCGTACGCAGATCATCTCGGCCGACGCGGAGATCGAGCAGCCGAAGGACGAGCCCGAAAAGGTCGAGGAGATGATCGTCGCGGTCTGCGCGGACCTCAAGATCCGCAAATGCCTGAAAAAGCAGTTCAACCTTTCGCAGATCCGCGCGGACAAGCCGCAGCGCATTTTGGAGGTCAACAGCAACGAGAGCATCCGCCTGTTCACCAACCGCGGCGCCATGCTGAACCTGAAGGTCAGTGACATTCCCGAGACGAAGCCTGCGGCGCGCGCGGCGAACCTTGTCAGCATCGTCGAGCTCGAAAAGGGCGAGACGGTCGTCGGCGCATTCCCGGACCGCGACGAGGGCAGCTACCTGTTCTGCACGACCGGCGGCATGGTAAAGCGCAGCAAGGCTGCGGACTACCGCGTGCGCGGCAAGCGCACGGCGGCGCTGAACCTCAAAGACAAGGATCAGCTTCTGGGTGCATACCCGATGCCCACGATGGACATTCTGCTGGTCACCGAGCAGGGCATGTGCATCCGCTTCGCCGCCGATTCCGTGCCGGAGACCGGCCGTGCGGCCGCGGGCGTCATCGGCATCAAGCTGGAGCCGAAGGACCGCGTTTGCGCATGCATGCCGGTCGGCGACGAGGGCGAGCTGATCGTGCTGACCGACCGCGGCTTCGGCAAGCGCAGCTTCCTGTTCGATTACGAGCAGCAGGGCCGCAACGGCAAGGGCGTCAAGACGTTCGACTTCCGTAAGAACGGCTCTAACGGCACGCGCATCGCGTACGCCGCGACCGTGCAGGCGCCGTACACGCTCGTTATCGAGCAGCGCCACGGAACCAAGACGCCGATCGACACCGAGAGCATCCACATTGAGCCGAAGGCAAGTAAGGGCGAAATGCTCCTTGCGGTCGTGCTGGACGACGACGTCGTTTCCGCCTACCGCGTCGACGAATAAACGAGAACGCAAAAAGCATCCGGAACTGTCCGGATGCTTTTTTTATACGGATTCGGTTACGGCTTGCGCGAGCCGCAGATATAGCAGAAGAGCGCGTCCGGCTCGTTGCGCGTGTCGCAGTCCGGACAGATCCAGGACCCGTCGGCGGGCGCGGACTCCGGCTTCGGCGGTTCGGGCGCGGACTCCGGCTCTTGCGCGGGCGGCACGATCTTTACGGAGGGCGAGTTGGACGTAAGATCGACTCCGCAGTACCAGCAGATGTGCCGGTCGGCCGGCTGGACCGCGCCGCAGTGCGGACAGCGGGCTTTTCCTTCGCCGAGCGGCGTCGACGGGGCGGCGGGCTTCGGCGCGGGCGGTGCGCTCTTTGCGGAGGGCGAAAAGGCGGGCGAGTTGGATGTAAACTTGACCCCGCAGTCCCAGCAGACGAACCGGTCGGCCGACTGCACCGCGCCGCAGTGCGGACAGCGGACTTTTCCTTCGCCGAGCGGCGTCGGCACGACGGCAGGCTTCGGCATGCTGCTCTTCGGCGGGGCGGCGGGCTTCGGCGCAGCCTTGGCGACGGGCGGGGCCGAACACTGCAGCTGCTGCAGCATCCGGCGGTTCTCCTGCGAATTCTCGACGATCTCACCCAATGCGGTCAGCGAATAGTAGGCGACGCTTGCGCAAAGACAGCCGCCGCCGACGATCAGAATAAAGGTTCCGGCGCCCGCAAAGAAGCCGGCTGCATCGTTTTTCTTGTAGGACCACCCGTCCGTTTCCGCACAGGCGATCGCCGTCGATTTTCCGACGGAGATTGCATAGACGATCCCGCACGTGAGCGCGCTGAGGATCATCAGGACCATGACGACTTTTGCAAGTGTTTTGAGCTTTTGACCGAGATCGGACATGGAAATACCCCTCCGTTCAATGTAATGATATATCGGATGACACCGTCAAACGGTTACAGAAACAGTGCGCGGATCGCCTCGGAGACGTCGGAAACGCGCACGAGGCGGCAGGGGAGATCGGGCGTCTTCGCGCTTTTCGGAACCAGCACGGTCTCATAGCCCAGCCGGATCGCCTCGCGGATGCGCACGTCGAGCCGGGACGCCGGACGGATCTCGCCGGTCAGGCCCACCTCGCCGATCAGCACGGTTTTTTCGGGCAGCGGCTTTTCGAGGATCGAGGACGCGATGCACATCGCCGTCGCAAGGTCCGCGCCGCGATCGGCCACCCGAAGGTTCCCCGCGACGTCGCAGTAGACGTCCTTATCGGAGACTTTCAGCCGCGCCTTGCGTTCGAGCACGGCCAGCAGCACGTTGAGCCGGTTGTAATCGACGCCGACCGCCGTGCGCCGGGGCGAATTCAGCGGCGTCGGGCAAAGAAGCGACTGGATCTCGCAGATGAGCGGCCGCGAGCCCTCGAGCACGCAGGTGATCGCCGTGCCTGTGACGTGCTGCCCGGACACGAACAGCGCGCCGGGATCGGTCACCTCTCGCATGCCGGTCTCGCACATCTCAAACACGCCGAGCTCGTTGGTCGAGCCGAACCGGTTTTTGACCGCGCGCAAAAGCCGCAGCCCCTCGTGCCGGTCGCCCTCGAAGTACAGGACCGTATCGACGATATGCTCCAGCACGCGCGGCCCTGCGATCGCGCCGTCCTTGGTGACGTGCCCGACGATGAACACGACGGTGCCGGTCTCCTTCGCAAACCGCGTGAACAGCGCCGTCGCCGCGCGCACCTGCGAGACGCTGCCCGCCGCGCTTTCGGCCGCCGTGCTCTCCATCGTCTGGATCGAATCGACGATCAGCACGCCCGCCTTGATCTCCTTTGCGCGCTCGATCGCCTCCTCGACGGAGGTCTCCGGGTACAGATACAGATTGTCGCCGCGCACATGAAGCCGGTCGGCGCGAAGGCGGATCTGCGAATTGCTCTCCTCGCCGGACACGTACAGCACCGGCGTATGCGCGCACAGGTTGTCCGCGGTTTCCAATAGCAGCGTCGATTTTCCGATGCCGGGATCGCCGCCGATCAGCACGACCATGCCTTGCACAAGCCCGCCGCCGAGCACGCGATCGAGCTCCGAAATGCCGGTGGGCATGCGCGTCTGCGCCTCGGCGATCACGCTTTGCAGCGGCGTCGCCTTCGTGCCGGCCGCCGTCACGGGACGCGACAAAACGCGCTCCTGTTCCACAAGCGTGTTCCAGCTTCCGCATTGCGGGCATTTGCCCATCCAGCGCGGCGTTTCATAGCCGCATTCGCCGCAGACGTACAGGGTTTTTTCCTTCATTGCCGTTCTCCGACCGTCATAAATTCCATGATGTCCTTGTCGCGCCAGGTCACGTCCATCCACACGATCACGTCGTCGTCGCCGCCCAGCAGCATGGCGGCCTCGTCGCTGCGCGTCGTGCAGAACGTCGTGCCGTCGCGGTAATAGTATACGTAGTTCTTTTCGTAGCGCGAATACGCGATAAACCCGTTGCCGAGCGCAAAATCGACCGCGCCGGTCACGACCTCGACCGTCTTTTCGCCGTCGTACCAGAGGATATGCCCGTCGCGCGCATGGTCGGAATCGAGGAACGCGATCCCGTCCGCATTGACCTTCGGGTCGTGGATGTACGATGCGCCGACGTCGATCGTCTCCGATTTGCCGGTTAAAAGATCGAGCGCGGTCAGAGCGCCGGTTTCCGCGACGTAGTAGAACGTGCTTCCGGAAAGGCACGGCCGCGACAGCGCATAGGGCGAATCGTCAAAGATCGCCAAGGTCGCGCTTTCGCCGGTCAGAAGGTCGACCGCAAACAGCTTGTCGCGCGTCTGGCCGGTGCGTTCGATCCACAGCGCGGTGTTCTCATACACGACCGGGATCGGCAGGCCCGTATGCACGACCTTCAGCGCGCGCGCTTCCTGCGTTTCGCGGTTGTACGCAACCATGCGGCCGCCGCCGTTCGCCGCAGAATCGAGATAGACGATCCAGCGGTCGGTCACGGCGGGGAAGCGGATGCTCTTGTATTCAAGCGGCAGCGGCAGCAGCGTGTGCGCGCCGGTTTTCGTATCGTAGAACAGCAGCCGCACGAACGCCGCCGTGCCGTCCTGCGTGTAGTTGCCGACCGGCGCGATGACCGTATTGCCGCGCACCGTCACGTCGGTCGCGTACTGGTATTCGGGGATGACGATCTCCGTCTGCATGGTGAGAAGGTCCGCGTTGTACAGCGCGTGATCCGGGTACGGGTCGCGCGTCGGAACGGGCGTCGGCTCCGGCGTTGAAGGGACCGGCGTTTTTTCCGGCTGCTTCTGACACGAATACGCGTGTGAATCGAGCCCCTTGTAGAACGGGACGACGAACTTCCAGATCAGAAATCCGAGCGCGGCAAGAAAGCCCAGCGCAAGCAAAAGCTGCAGCCAGGGCAGAATGCGGAAGCGGGACAGGCGTTTATGGGTCTTGTCGGCGGAGCGGTACCGCTTTTCGTGCTTCATAACAGTGTTATTTTACACTTATTTCACAGCGCAGTCAACCTTCGTGCGGTTTTTGGCATTGTGAAAAAGAAAACGGTGTGCTATAATACACAATGTAGAAGTGTGCGGCCGTACGTTCGGCCGCTTCGGAAAGGAACGAACGCACGTGGCAAGACGCGCATTGTATCGCGAATACCGGCCGGAGACCTTCTCTGAAGTCATCGGGCAGGACCATATCACCACGATCCTCAGGAATCAGGTGCGGGAGGGCAAGCTCTCCCACGCGTATCTGTTCTGCGGCTCGCGCGGGACGGGCAAGACGTCGTCCGCAAAGATCCTCGCGCGCGCAGTCAACTGCCTTGCGCCCGTTGACGGCGAGCCGTGCGGCAAGTGCGCCGCGTGCGCGCTTGTGAAGGCGGGCAGCGCGGACGTGACCGAGATCGACGCCGCGTCCAACAACAGCGTCGACAACGTCCGCTCGCTGATCGAGCAGGCGCAGTTCGCGCCGCTGGAGCTGAAATACCGCGTGTTCATCATCGACGAGGTGCACATGCTTTCCAACGCGGCGTTCAACGCGCTTTTGAAAACGCTCGAGGAGCCGCCGAAGCACGTGCTGTTCATCCTGGCGACGACCGAGCCGCAAAAGCTTCCCGCAACCATCGTGTCCCGCTGCCAGCGGTTCGATTTCCACCGGCTGACGATCGCGCATATCGTGACAAACCTCACGTCCGTACTGGAACGCGCGGGCGCGTCGATCGAACCGAACGGGCTTCGGCTCATTGCGCGGGCGGCGGACGGCGGCATGCGCGACGCGCTGTCGCTGGCCGATCAGTGCCTGTCGTACGCGGGCAGCCGCGTGACCGAACGCGACGTATTGGACGCGCTCGGCACGGTCTCCTCGGCGGTGCTGGAGGATACCGCGACGGCGCTGCTTGCGGGCGATGCGGCGGGCGCGCTGCATGCGCTCGACGACGTGGTGAAAAACGGCCGCGATCTCGGCGTCTTTCTGACCGATCTTTCCCGCCATTTCCGCGCGCTGCTGCTTGCAAAGACGTGCGGGGACTGCGCGGACCTGTTGGACTGTACGGACGACCAGATGCAGCGCTACCAAAAGGCCGCAAAGAACGCGGACGAGGCGCGCATCCTCTATGCGACCGAGCAGCTTCTGAACGTGCAGAGCAAGCTGAAGCTGTTTTCCGCGCCGCGCATCCCGATCGAGGCGGCGTTTGTGCGCATCTGCCGCCCGCTTGACGACAAGAGCCTCGGCGCGCTCGAAGCGCGCGTGGCGCTGCTGGAGACAAATCCCCGGCCGCCTGCGGCGCACGATATTCCTGCGGAGCGATATACGCCTGCGGCGACAGCCCCCTTTGCACAAGGGGGAAAAGGGAGCGAGCCGTGGGACGACGTGCCGCTGCCCGACGCGCCGCCGGAGTTTGATGCGCCGCCGGTGTTTGAGGAGGAGGAACCGACACCCCCCCGGTCAGCTTCGCCGACAACCCCCCTTGCACAAGGGGACCGGGAACACCTCGTCAGTCGCCCGACGGCGACAGCTTCCCCTCAAGGGGAAGGCGGCTCGCGAAGCGAGACGGATGAGGCGCCGACGTCTGCCAAGCCGCCTGCGGCGAACGAAGCCGAGGCGGAGACGGTCTGGGATCGGGCAAAGAAGAAGGTCGCGGAGATGAACCCGATGGTCTTTCTCTATGTGAAGGAAACGCGCGGCGTCGCGCTGCAAAACGGCGCGCTGACGGTCGAGTTTCCGGCGACGCAGGAGAGCGCGTTGAACTGCATGCGCAGCGCGCGCAATCTGAAGATCGCAAAGGACGCACTCGAGGCGGTTTGTCCCGGCACGGAGCCGCTGTTCCGGCTGGCCGAGTTGAAGGATGCAAACGAGGAAAAACTGAAGGAGCTGTTCGGCAGCTCGCTTACGATCAAATAACGGAGGTAACAACATGGCAAGAGGCGGATTCCCGATGGGCGGCGGCATGAATATGCAGCAGATGATGATGAAGGCCCAGAGAATGCAGCAGGAGATCCAGAAGAAGCAGCAGGAGCTGAACGAGACCGAGTTCTCGGCGACTGCGGGCGGCGGCATGGTCACGGTGACGGTGAAGGGCGACAAGACGGTGCAGTCGATCAAGCTCGATCCCGCATGCGTCGATCCCGACGACGTGGAAATGCTGGAGGATCTGATCGTCGCGGGCGTCAACGCGGCGCTCAAGGAAGCGGGCGACACGGTCGAACGCGAAATGGGCAAAATCACCGGAGGCATGAGTCTCGGCTTCTGATATGGCGATCGAATCCATCGAAAAACTGACGACGCAGCTTTCACGGCTGCCCGGCGTCGGGCGCAAAACCGCGCAGCGGCTCGCGTATCATCTTCTCGGCGTGCAGAAGGAGCAGGCGGTCGAGCTTGCCGATGCGATCCTTGCCGCGCGGGAGAAGGTGCATCCGTGCCCGATCTGCGGCGCATTCACCGATCGGGAGACGTGTGAGCTGTGCGCCGATCCGAAGCGCACGGACGAGATCGTGTGCGTCGTTTCCGATGCGCGCGACGTGCTTTCCATGGAAAAGACGCGCGAATTCAACGGGCGCTATCATGTGCTGAACGGCTCGCTCTCGCCGATGAACGGCATCGGCCCGGGCGCGCTGCGCATCAACGCGCTTCTGGAGCGCTGCAAGACCGGCACGGTGAAGGAGGTCATCCTCGCCACGAATCCCGATGTGGAGGGCGAGGCGACCGCCGCGTATATCGCAAAGCTCTTAAAGCCGATGGGGATTACAACGTCGCGCATCGCGCACGGCATTCCGATTGGCGGCAATCTGGAATACACCGACGAGGTCACGCTTGCAAAAGCGCTGGAGGGACGCAGGATCCTATGAGAAGGCGGCGGAGCATTGTCATACTGTGCCTGACGCTGCTGCTTGCCTGCGCGTCCGACAAGGCGGCGCAGATCGAGCCGACGCCTGCGCCGACGTCCGCGCCGGAGCAGACCCCGGAGCCGACCGAGGAGCCGACGCCGGAAGCGGTCGTTGTGATCGAAACGCCGGGCGCGGAAGAGATAACGTACGTCGAGCCGACGCTGCCGCCCCTGCCGACGCCCACGCCGACGCCGGAGCCGACGCCGACGCCGCCCCCGCTTGCGGGCGTGAAGATCGGGCTTGATCCGGGACACCAGGCGCGCGCCGATCACAGCACGGAGCAGAACGCGCCGGATTCCGATGCGTACAAGCAAAAGGTCTCCTCCGGTACGCGCGGGATCGTGTCGGGCGTGTACGAGTATGAGGTCAACCTCAAGGTGGCGCTGAAGCTAAAGGCGCTCTTAGAGGAGGCGGGCGCGACCGTGGCGATCACGCGGACGGTCAACGAGGTCAATCTCAGCAACCGTGAGCGCGCGGAGTTTTTCAACGAGCAGGAGGTCGACCTTGCGATCCGCATCCACTGCAACGGCGTCGACGACGCAAACGTGCGCGGCGCGTTCATGCTGCTGCCGACCAAGGATCGCACGCCGTATTACAACGAGAACGTGCGCGCGGCGACGCTGATCATTGAGGAGTACTGTGCGGCGACGGGCCTTTCCATGCGAAAGCAGAACGGCATCCAGTACAGCGACTCGCAGACGGGCTTCAACTGGTGCACGCGGCCGATCGTCTGCATCGAAATGGGACATATGAGCAACGAAACGGAAGACCTGCTCTTGACGAGCGAGGCTTTTCAGGATAAGATGGCTCTCGGGATCTATCGCGGCGTTCTCGCCTGCTTCCGTCCCGAGCAAGCTTCAGAAGGAGGGAATCCATGAACAAACCGATTTGTGTGCAGTCTGAGGTCGGAAAACTGAAGACGGTCATGCTGCACTGCCCGGGCGCAGAGCTGGAGAATCTGATGCCCGACTACCTTTCCCGACAGCTGTTTGACGACATCCCGTATCTGGTGCACGCCAAGGAGGAGCATGATCAGTTCGCAAAGACGCTGCGCGACTGCGGCGCCAAGGTGCTGTATCTTGACGACCTTCTGAAGGAAGCGATTGAGGCGGCGAACGCGAAGGACGAGCTGATCTGGGAATACATCCGCGAGGCGAATATCGCGGCGGAGGGCGCCGAGCAGGCGGTCAACGAGTACCTGTCCGCGCAGCCGCTGGACAAGCTGATCCAGATCCTGGCGGGCGGCGTCCGCAAGAGCGACATTCCGACGGTGGCGAAGCGGCACCTGGTCGACTTCACCGACGAAAAGTACCCGTTCTACGTCGATCCGATGCCGAACCTGTACTTTACGCGCGATCCGTTCATGAATGTCGGCGACGGCGTGCTGATCTCGCGCATGGCCAACGAGGTCCGTCGGCGTGAAACGCTGTTCGCGAAGTATGTGTTCAAGTACCATCCGATCTATCGCTGGGTGGCAAAGTATCACGACCGCACCGACGTGCATTCGCTGGAGGGCGGCGACTGTCTGGTGCTGACGCCGGACACCGTGGCGTTCGGCATGTCGCAGCGCACGAGTCCGCAGGCGGTCGAGCTGGTTGCGAACCGTCTGATCGGCGATCGCACCGGCATCTGGCAGATCCTTGCGATCGACCTGCCGAAGGTGCGCGCGTTCATGCACCTCGACACCGTCATGACGATGGTCGACGTCGATACGTTCGTCGTGCATCCGAACATTCTCCGCACGATGCGTGCGTTCCGACTGTCGAAGCCCGACGGCAGGAGACTCAGGATCGAGGAGGACGCGCGTCCGCTCGTCGACGTGTTCTCCGATGCGCTGGGAAGAAAGGTCCGCTTCATCGAATGCGGCGGCGCGAGCGAGATCGACGCCGCGCGCGAGCAGTGGAACGACGGCGCGAACACGCTGTGCGTTGCGCCGGGCGAGGTCATCACCTATTCGCGCAACTACGTCACCAACCGCATCCTCCGCGAAAACGGCATCACGGTGCATGAGATCCCGTCCGCCGAGCTTTCGAGAGGCCGCGGCGGTCCGCGCTGCATGAGCATGCCGTTCATGCGCGAGCCCATCAACCTGTAATTTCAATAAAATCACATACAGAAAGGAAACACATTATGTTCCAGGGAAGAAACTTTTTAACGTTGCTCGACTACACGCCCGATGAGATCCGCGCGCTTCTGAAGCTCGCGCATCAGGTCAAAGCCGAAAAGAAACAGGGCATTTTCCCGAAGCGCATGGCGAACAAGAACGTCGTGCTGCTGTTCGAGAAGACCTCCACCCGTACCCGCTGCGCGTTCGAGACCGCCGCTTACGAA